>Ga0208879_1001985_pt1 | contig 18628 bp, 17 predicted proteins | sample Knorr_S15_td_Bot_FD_185605 | JGI IMG/M metagenome (GOLD analysis project Ga0208879, IMG submission 185605) | Marine microbial communities from Southern Atlantic Ocean transect - Knorr_S15_td_Bottom_ad_5009_LV_A (SPAdes) (version 2) | ecosystem: Environmental > Aquatic > Marine > Oceanic | place... | reverse complement strand
GGAGCCAGCCGAGACCGCCGGGCGCCTCGAGCACCAGTTGCGTCTCAGGCTCTTCCATCGGGATGATGCCGGTCTCGAGCAACACGTGCGCGACACAGATCGAATTCGATCCCGACATCGGCGGAGTATCGGCTGGCTCCATGATGATGAAGCCCATCTGAGCGCGTGGATCGACGGGTGGCACGAGCAAGTTCACGTGGCGAAATACGCCACCGCGCGGCTCGTTGAGGACGAAATTGCGCAGCGTCTCGTCGGCTTCGATCCAGGCGCGCTGCTCCCAGAGCGTCTCCCCAGGGGGAGGCGCAACGCCACCGACAATGACATCGCCCACCTCGCCCTCCGCATGGCAACTCACGACGTGGATGGTCCTGGAGCTACGCATCCGCCAGAACCTATCGACCCTCTAGAACAAGACGGGCGATCCCGTTCGTCAGAGCCTGAGTGCCCGTCCCGGACCAGTTGCTGGCTATGACCACCCCGATCCCGTCGTCAGGCATCAGCATGATGTTGCTACGGAACCCGGTGTCGGCCCCACCGTGGCTGACGGTCCGGCGACCCTCGAGCTCACCCAGGAACCAGCTGAGGCCGACCGGCGGGGCGCCTTCGACCGAATCGGTCGTGGTCCCCCACAGTAGGTCGTAGCTCTCGCGGCTGAGAATCCGGCCACCTCTCAGCTCACCGCGGTTCAGATTGACCAGCATCCAATTGACCATCTGACCGACGCTGGAGTTCAGCGTTGAGCTGGGGGCGTGGCGCCGGTTGTACGGATACACCTCGCTCACTCGCGGTGGGGTCCCTACGTGCCCGGTGGTCCGGAGGTCCTCATCGATGTCAGGGTGGATGAAGGAGCTACCTGACATTCCGATGGGGTCCAGAATATGAGACTGGACGTACTCCTCGAAGCTCATGCCGGAGACCTTGGCAATCACATCGCCGAGTGCATCGAACGCCTTGTTGCTATAGCGAAATCCGTCCCCCGGGGCCCACAACATCCCGTCAGTCGCCATCTGACGAACGAATCGCTCCGCGGCCCCCTCGTCGTACTGCGGCGCGCCCCACTCATAGTCTCGGACGTCGACCATGCCCGCCGTGTGGTTCAGCATCTGGCGGATCGTAATCGTGCGGTACCGATCGTCGGCGAGACGGAAGTATGGAAGATGGTCGGTCAATCGGTCACCGAGCTCGATCTGCCCGTCCTCCATGAGTTGAACAAGAGCGGTCGCCACGAACGGCTTCGACACGGAGGCGAAATGGAAGACATGATCCGACGTGAGTGCTTCGTTTCCACCGAGACGACGGACGCCGAACGCTCCCTCATAGATGACTTCGCCATCACGCACGACAGCTGCAGTCAGCCCCGGGATGCCCCCTGCCTCCACCTCGGCTGACAGGTATTCATCGATCCGGGAGGCTACATCCTGCGCCTCCGCGCGCTGGGCCACGCAGCACATAGCCAGCAGTACGGCGCTCCCGATGACACGAATAGAACGACTCATATCCCGCCTCCTGGTGCTTCGTCGGCGCGCTCGTCTGGGGTCCCGCCACGCCCGCAGTATTCCCCTATTTCACGAACAGCATGTCGCGGTAGGTCGGCACCGGCCAGTGATCGGCCGGGACGATTCGCTCGAGCCTGTCGACCACATCCCTCACGGCGATCATGGCCGGAATGATGTTGGCCCGCATGTGCTCGGCCTTCGAGATCACATCGTCACCAGCGAGCTCTTGGTTCTGCTCCGCGAGCACGGCCAATTTTTCGGACAACGCATCGATGAGCGCGTTGACCTCCGTCGCGATGGCGATAACGCCTTCGGTCTTCAGCCCGACATCGCCGGCTGCCTCCGCCGTCGAGACCAGCTCGCTCAGGTACCTGGTGGCCGCCGGCAGCATCATGGTCTGTGCCATGTGCTGAGCAGTCTCGCCCTCGATGTTCACGGTCATGAAGTACTGCTCGACCAGAATCTCGTAGCGGGACTCGAGCTCGCGGTGTGAGAGCACGCCATACTTCTCGAAGAGCGCGGTGTTCTTCTCGTCCACCAGCTTCGGCAGCGCGTCCATGGTGTTCTGCAGGTTGAGTAGGCCCCGGCTCTCCGCCTCTGTGACCCACTCGTCCGTGTAGTTGTCGCCATTGAAGATGATGTGCTTGAACTCGTGGATCTCCTCGGCGAGGAGCGTCCGCAACGCATCGTCAAACACGATCCCCTTTTCGAGGGACGCCTCGAGCTTGGTGCACAACTCGTCGATGGACTCCGCGACGATCGTGTTCAGCACGGTGGTTGGAAACGACACGCTCTGAGACGAACCGAGGGCACGGAACTCGAACTTGTTTCCCGTGAACGCGAACGGTGAGGTCCGGTTCCGATCACCGGCGTGCTTGGGTAGACGAGGAAGGGTTTTCACGCCCAGTCCCAGGAGCCCGCCAGCCTTGCTCGACTTGGCCTCACCGGCACTCTCGATCTGCTCGAAGATGTCCTGCAGCTGATCCCCGATGAACGACGAGATGATGGCCGGCGGAGCCTCGTTGGCGCCCAATCGATGGTCGTTTCCGGCGTGCGCAACGGAGGCCCTCAGCAGGTCCTGATGGCGAGCCACGGCCTTGAGAACCGCCGAGCAGAAAAACAAGAACTGCATGTTGTCGTGCGGCGTGTCGCCCGGCTCGAGCAGATTCTGACTGTCGGTTCCGAGCGACCAGTTGAGGTGCTTCCCGCTTCCGTTCACGCCCTGGTACGGCTTCTCGTGCAGCAGGCAGACCAGTCCGTACTTCCGGGCCACGCGGCGCATCACCGCCATCGTCAGCTGCTGATGGTCAGCCGCCTGGTTGGCATCCTCGAAGATCGGAGCCATCTCGTACTGGTTCGGCGCAACCTCATTGTGACGCGTCGTCATCGGCACGCCCAGTGTGTAGAGCTCGACCTCGACGTCGTTCATGTACTCGAGAACCCGGGCTGAGATCGAACCGAAGTAGTGGTCGTCGAGCTCCTGGCCCTTGGGCGGCTTGGTCCCGAAGAGTGTACGCCCGGTCGTGACCAGATCGGGCCTGCGGTAGAAGAACTCCTCGTCCACGAGGAAGAACTCCTGCTCAGCACCGCAGGTCGGCCGCACGACCTCGGGCGGCGAGCCGAACAACTCGAGCGCGCGGCGCGCATGCTCATCGAGCGCGTGCATGGAGCGCATGAGAGGAATCTTCTGGTCGAGCGCATCACCCGCCCAAGAAGCGAACGCCGTGGGAATGCACAGGTAAGCGCCCCCCGGGCCCTCGATCAGAAACGCTGGTGACGTCGGATCCCACGCAGTATATCCGCGTGCCTCGAACGTCGCGCGCAGACCACCGGACGGGAAGGAAGACGCATCCGGCTCGCCCTGAACGAGCTCGCTGCCCTTGAAGCTCGTGATCGCCTTGCCGTCGCCCGTGGGCTTCAGGAAGGAATCGTGCTTCTCCGCGGTCGCACCGGTGAGCGGCTGAAACCAGTGGGTGAAGTGGGTCGCACCTCTCTCCAATGCCCATTTCTTCATGGCCTCGGCGACCGCGTCCGCGACCGATTGGTCGAGCTCCGTACCATTCCTGATCGTCGACAACAGCGCTTCGTACTGAGGCTGCGGCAGCCTGGTCTTCATCTCGTGGAGACCGAAGAGATTCTTGCCATACACCTCTTCGAGCTTGATGCGTTTCTGCTGACTTCCGTCAACAGGCGTTGACTCGTATTTGGCCGCAGCCAAGGTGTCGAACCGGGGAATGACACGGGTCATATCAGGCGTCCTCCAGGGGTGTGCCCATCAGTGATCGCTCGATGGCAACCAAGCTCGGGCGATCCGCCGGCAGACTCAACCCTTTTTTCTATGGATATTACATAATAATCATTACGCTATTATTGATATAGTACAGGACTGCACATAGGGTTCTCACATGGAGTTTGTTGGACGCGAGGCTGAATCGAGTGCACTGAGGGCTCTTGTCACAGAGCCAACCTCTTCGCTCATCCGGGTGACCGGCCCTCGAGGGTCCGGCAAGAGCACCCTGGTGCTGAGCGCGACGAGCGGGCTCGATCGCGTCATATACCGGGCCGTCCCTCTCCCTGAGCGACGGCAACTGGAGTTGCTCGCGGCGGCCGCCGGCACCAGCCTGGATGACGAGGACTCCCGGGAGCGCTCCTCAGATAGCTGGACCCACCTCTTCGAGCACGTCGCGGCCCAGGCGACGCGTGAGGGCGCTCCGCGCCTCCTCGTGATCGACGACGCCCACCGGTTGGCCGAGACCCGAGCCAGGTGGCGTGACCCGCTGGCAGCCGTCCTCCGCCGCGCAATGGACGAGGGTCGCCGGCTACACGTGATCGTGATCTCCTCCGGTACTGCCGACCCCTGGCCAGAGGGGCTCGAGGACATCGTTCAAAGCACCATCGAGGTGAAGCCGCTCACGTTTCGCGCCGCGGCGCCGCTCCTGCCGGGAGCACGCCCCCGAGACATGCTCCGTGCGTACGCGGTCTTCGGCGGACTCCCCACCGTGCTACGACACCTCGACAAGGGGGTCACGGTGGGTACGAACATCCGGCGACTGATGCTCGACGAGAGTCAGCCGCTATGTGGCCTCGCAGGCGACTGGTTGGAGCGCGAGTTTCAGAGCCCTCACCGCTACTACGCGATCATGGCCACGCTGGCGAGCGGTGAAGCCACGTGGGCTCAGGTGCACGCCGGCGTCCCCGGTCTGACGACAGGCGGCCAGGTGGCTCCGTACATGAAGCGCCTCCAAGAGCTCGGCTGGGTGCAAACGCGGCGATCTCTCGACGCCGGCTCTGGGGGACGGGCACGACGCTACTCGATCACCGATCCGTTCCTGGCACACTGGTTCCGGTTTCTGTTCCCACGCCGGTTTCAGCCCGAGCCACCCGACCCGCGCTCCTACTACGCCGAGGTCATCAAACCGGCGCTCTCGAGGCACATCGAGGCGATGCTCCCGTCGATCTGCCGGGACTTCATGAAGGACGGCGCGGCCGAGGTCCTCGGCTCACACGCACGGGAACTCGGGAGTCTCTGGGGCGGCGACTACGACCTCGACGTCGCAGGCGTGCTCCGATCGGGGGCGGCGTTCTGCGGCCACTGCTACTGGGAAGGGCCACCTGACGGAGCGGATCCGCTCGAGCATCTCGATGCGCAGATGCGCGCCAGCCGCTATCGCATCAGCCGTGAGGCTCGACTCCGACTCCTCTTCTCGGGCCGCCCAATACCTCGCCCCATACAACGCGAGGTGGCGCGCCGCTCGGATACGTTCGTGATCGGCCCCGAGGAGCTGCTCGGGAGCTCCCGAGTCTAGACGTCGAGGTTCTTCACATACTTGGCGTTCTTCTCGATGAAGGCCCTGCGCGGCGCGACATCATCACCCATGAGGCGATCGAACAAGTTCGACGCGATCGCTGCGTCTTCTATCTGGACCTGGAGGATCGTGCGCACCTCAGGGTTCATCGTCGTCTTCCAGAGCTGGTCGGGATTCATCTCACCCAACCCCTTGTAGCGTTGGATGTTGATGCCCTTCGACTCGCCGTTCTTACCACCGAGCCGCTTCACGTACTCGTCGCGCTCCTTATCGGAGTACGCATAGAAGTCGGACTTCCCCTTGTGGACCCTGTAGAGAGGTGGCTGAGCGATGTACACGTAGCCTGCCTCGATAAGCTCAACCATCTGACGGAAGAAGAACGTGAGGAGCAGCGTTCTGATGTGAGCACCGTCCACGTCGGCGTCGGTCATGATCACGACTTTGTGGTAACGGGTGTTGCTGAGGTCGAACTCATCACGGATGCCCGCCCCGATCGCGGTGATGATCGCGCGGATCTCCTCGTTCCCGAGGATCCTGTCGATTCGCGCCCTCTCCACGTTGAGGATCTTGCCCTTTAGAGGCAGGATCGCCTGATACCCGCGATCCCGTCCTTGCTTTGCCGAGCCTCCCGCAGAGTCTCCCTCGACGAGGTACAGCTCGCAGAGTGACGGATCGGAGGACGAGCAGTCGGCCAGCTTGCCCGGAAGCACGCCCCCTTCGAGCGCGCTCTTCTTCCGGGCGAGATCTCGTGCCTTTCTCGCGGCTTCGCGCGCACGCGCTGCCTGCAGGGACTTCTCGATGACCGCCTTGGCGGCCTTCGGATTCTCGTCCAAGAAGATGGACAGGTGCTCGTTCACCGCGGCTTCGACCGCGCCCCGGACTTCGCTGTTGCCGAGCTTCGTCTTGGTCTGTCCCTCGAACTGGGGCTCCATGACACGTATGCTCAACACGCACGTCAGGCCCTCACGGACGTCCTCACCAGAGAGGCTCTCGTCCTTCTTGAATATCTTGTTCCGCCTCGCGTAGTCGTTGATCGTCCGGGTCAGGGCGGCCCTGAGACCGGTCAGGTGCATCCCACCTTCGTGGGTGTTGATGTTGTTGACGAACGTGTGGGTGTTCTCGTTGAAGCCCTGGTCGTACTGCAACGCCAACTCGATCTCGGCCTCCGGCCTCGACGCCTCGAAGTAGCAAACCTTGTCGTGGATTGCCCCTCGGCTCCCACGCAAGAACTCGACGTACTCGGCGATGCCGCCCTCGTATTGGTAGGTCTCCGACTCGCCGCCGTTGCGCTCGTCGGTGAGCGTGATACGAAGACCCTTGTTGAGGAACGCAAGCTCACGCAGGCGGTTCGACAGGACCTCGTAGGAGTATTCCAACTCCGTGAAGATCTCCGGGTCGGGCTTGAACGTGACCAGCGTCCCCGATCCGGTGGCCTTGCCCAGATCCTCAAGATCCTTGGCCTTGATGCCGCGCTCGTACCGCTGGTGGTACTTCCTGCCACCGCGGCGGATTTCGACCTCCAGATACTCGGACAGCGCATTCACGACGCTCACGCCGACGCCGTGGAGCCCGCCCGAGACCTTGTAGGTGTTCTTGTCGAACTTCCCGCCCGCGTGAAGCGTCGTCATGGCCAGCTCGACGCCGGGCACGTTTTCGGTCGGATGGATGTCGACCGGAATCCCTCGACCGTCATCCGTGACGGTGACCGAGTTGTCCAGATGGATGGTGACGACGACCTCCGAGCAGTACCCGGCCATCGCTTCGTCGATGGAGTTGTCCACGACCTCGTACACGAGATGATGGAGGCCACGAGCCGATGTCGATCCGATGAACATGCCCGGCCGCTTGCGCACCGCTTCCAGGCCCTTGAGGACCTGGATTTGGCCAGCGGTATAGTCGTCGCTCCCTTGCTTCTTACTCTTTGCCATGTCCGCTCCGTGAGCGTTAATCGCAGTAGGTCAGTCTTCTATTCAGTCTCGGCCAGCACGAATACGATTCGATCAAGCGGAACCTCCACGAGGCGCTCGTTCACCTTCGCCAAGAAATCCGCCCTCATCATGTTCAGCTCCATGAGCCAGGCGCTGGTCCGGACCTCGACGAACAGCGTCTTGTCACTTACCGCCTTCGCCCTCGTGACGCCCGCCACGTGCTCGCCGACGAGCTCCGGCCACAGATCCAGCACTCCCATGCGGTCGATCTGATCTTTGAGTCCATGCTTCTCCAGCACATCCGAGATCACCGATCCGATCCGCACGGGTCCGCCGCTGGTCATCACGCGGTGATCTCCCCATTCGAGATGTACCACCGGGGCAGGGAGTCCCGTCGAATTCGCACCTGATCTTCCTTGGGCGCCGTGAGGACCACCTGACCGGTCTCCTCGGTCTCCATGAGGTCGAGAACGCGCTCACTCCGACCCCCATCAAGCTCCGCGAAAACGTCATCGAGTAGGATGAGGGGCTGTTTTGAGCGCGATTCACGGATGGTCCTGGCTTCAACGAGGCGGAGCGCAAGGGCCGCGGTGCGATGCTGTCCACCGGAACCGTATTGCCTCAGGTCCAGCCCGTCGCTGTCGTCCCCCAGTCGCAGCCTCACGTCGTCCCGGTGTGGCCCGACCACGGTCGTCCCCATCCGTCGCTCCCGCTCGGTCGACATGTCCAGCGCCTCCCGGAATGCGTCACCCACAGCCTCAGGCGTGAGCGCATCGGCGATGGCCACACTGGGGCGGTAACTCATGTGCCCGGGCGTACCGCCCGAGACGCGCGAATAGTAATCGCGAAACGCACCGTGCTGACTCTCCACCCACTCTCGGCGAGTTGTCATCACGCTCGCACCTGATGCGACCAGACCGTCGTTCCAAGCCATCACCACGGCCGACCCATAGGCCGCCTTGAGCGAAGCGTTGCGGCGCCGCAGGATCTGCTTGTACTCCTGAAGCGCAACTAGGTACGAGGGCACACTCAATGACAAGACGATGTCCAGGAAACGCCGACGCTCCTTGGGCCCCCCGCTGACCAACTCTATATCGCTCGGCGAAAACACCACTGCGGCGAGTCGGCCAAGGGCGTCTGCTAGTCGCGCTGGCTCGACGCCGTCGAGCGACACCTTCTTACGCTTCCCAGTCCGCTCGAAGGCCGCGGCCACCACCTCCACCCCCAGATCCTCCGTGGCGACCTCCAAGGTGCCGGTCACCCTAAAAACGTCCTCATCGAATGAGATCAGCTGCTCATCGCGAGCCCCTCGGAACGACCTGAACGTCTCCAAATAGTAGATCGCTTCCAGGAAATTAGACTTCCCCTGGGCATTGTCGCCGATCAAGGCGACACCCTCCGGCGGGAGTTCCAGATCCTGACTTCCGAGGTTCCGGAAGTGGCGTATGGTGAGCCCGCTCAGACGCATGAATGGGCTGTTGGAAGGGTCCCTTGAGGCATTGTAGAATTTAACCGAATTCTACACCCCTGGCCAGGCCGATGCAGGGCCCGTAAAACGCTTATGCCAGAACGGTTTACGCCTATTCGGACCCCTCTCAGGAGAGCCTGGGCTTCCCTCGGGAAATGGACTCCGGACACGTTGCTCCTGATCGCCCCGCGCGCTGACCTGAAAAGCGTAGCTTACCTACCCTTGAACTCGGGCTTCCGCTTGGCCAGGAAGGCGGCCATGCCCTCCTTCATGTCCTCGGTAGAGGCGAGAAGTCCGAAGAGCGATGACTCGTGGTTGAGCGCGTCTTCAGTCGTGGCATCGAGCGCCCCATAGATCGACTCGAGCGCCATTCGAATCGCCACAGGTCCGTTCTTGGTCATCCGGCCAAGGAGCTTCTTGGCTTCGTCCAGCAGCGCCTCCCTCGGCACCACGGAGGAGACGAGCCCAATCTGTTCCGCCCTCTCGGCGTCGATCATGTCTCCCGTCAACGTGAGCTCGATCGCGCGACCGAGCCCTACCAGGCGCGCGAGTCGAATCGTGCCGCCATAGCCCGGGATGATACCGAGGCCCACCTCGGGCAGGCCGAAGCGAGCGTTCTCGCTCGCGATCCTCACGTGGCAGGCAAGCGCTAGCTCACAACCACCGCCGAGAGCGAAGCCTCCGACCGCAGCAACCACGGGCTTGGGGAAACGCTCGATGGCCCGGAAGATGACTTGACCCTCCCGGCTCACTTCCACCCCGGACAGGGAGTCCATCTCGGCCAGGACGCCGATGTCGGCGCCTGCTACGAACGCCTTCTCTCCTGCGCCGATCAGGATGACCCCCCGGACGGAATCATCGTCGCGGAGTGCGTCGAACGCTCTGCCAAGCTCACGGACCACCTCGGCGTTCAGGGCGTTGAGCTTCTCCTGCCGATCGATCGTGACGACCGCGGCGTCACCATCGGTCTCGACGCGGACATTCGTAGGATCCGTCATTGGGCCCGCCCTCTCAGGTGCGGTCGGGGTGTCTCGGCCCAGCAAGATAGCGACCCGAGGGGCGATGGAAAAACGTGCCCCGAGACCTTAGTTTTGCTCGCCTATAGCGATGAGGGACTCGTCGGAGTTCCGCGAATCCTACCCCTGATTACTCACGTCTCGATCGGGAACCCCCCGATGCAGGAGCGTTCATGAGCCGGTCCCTGAACAAAGTCATGTTGATCGGAAACGTCGGTAACGACCCAGAGATCCGGGCCACTTCCTCAGGTGCCCGCGTCGCGAAAGTGTCGGTCGCGACCAACCGGACGTGGTCTGACCGCTCGGGGCAGCAGCAAGAGAAGACCGAGTGGCACCGCCTGACCTTCTTCGGCCGACTCGTCGATATCGTCGAGCAGTGGGTCAAGAAGGGCGACCGGCTCTACGTCGAGGGGCGCATCGAGTATTCGCAGACCCAAGATGAGCAGGGCGGCACCCGCTACTGGACCGACATCGTTGTCAACGAGATGGTCATGCTCGGCTCGACAGGCGCCGGCGGCGGCGGGAACTTCGACGACGGCGGCGGGGGCGGTGGCGGTGGTGGATTCTCGGGCGGAGCTAGCGGTGGTGGTGGTGGTGGTGGTGGCGCTCCCGAAGCTCCCATGACAGGTCCGGACGACGACTTGCCCTTCTAGGACTCGGGGCGGGCCTGGAGGAGAGAGGCCGGTCCAAATCAGCCGTCGGCTGAGACCTCCGCCTCGGATTCCCACAGCCCCAGGAAGTACTCTTCGTAACTGTCTGGGTTAGCGCGGTAATCCTCGAGCCAGACCTCGAAGGGGGGGAGGGCGACCTTCTTGGACAACCAGTCAGTCGCGATCCGGACCATTTCTCCATACGTGAGATCGCCCTCCTCACCCTCTTCCCGATACGCCCTGTGAGCGAGTAAGTAGATCTCGTCGGGGCTCAGGTAGAGAAGAAGATCCGCAACCTGCGCGGAGCAGTAGTCCAGGTACTTCGCGCGCAGGACCTCAAGTGGCTCTTCTGAGCCCTTCTCGCCTGCGTCCACAGCGGCCCTCCCGCTGGACGTGAAGAACCCCGCGGCTCTCGCTTCGCGCGAAATATCGACCGCTGGGGTTGATCGCGCCAAAGGTATGAACCGAGGGGCTTACGAACGCAAGCTTTTATGAAACGGCTTGGGGCGCCTCTGACCCAGGCTGATCATCCTGACCTTCGCTCTGCTCGCGCAGGTGTCGGTATATGGATCTGCGTGTCAGCCCGTACAGGACGACGCGACTCAGAAAGTCCGGATCGGTCTTCTGGACCTCCTCCGCCTGAGCAGCGATGTCGCGCGGCAAGCGCACGTTGAGCTGTACGGAACACGTTTCCCACATAGACACACCTCGCCCTAGGTAGCAGGGTCAAAAAGTCAAGGTTTTTCTGGGTGACCGCGCACCGCGACTGATCGCGCGGTGGACGCAGCGGGAGGGTGCTGGCATCCTCGAAGTGAGATCCACGTTAAGGCCAGCGTAGGGAGGGCGCAACCCCTTTGTTGGCCGGACCACACTAAATCGGAGAATTCGTAACTCGTTGTGGTTAAACGACTTAGGATTATCGCTTTTTTGCTAAACCAGGTGTTCCTAACCCATCTCGCAGCTTATGCTCCACAGCGCCACGGTCGTGGAAGTGTAAGTGGCTCACGGAGTTTCGCCGTCGGCGCTTTGCATTTTTCGTCCCGATTTGCACATGCGGTTTTTGCTAAAAACCGCTTACGGCAAAGTCGACCTCAAAAACGCTCTGAGCGTCTCGATTTCGAGGTCTAGGAAGCGCTCGCGCACGTCGGTCGGATGCTCCTCGGTGAAGATGAGCGCCGTGCGCACCAGCCGACCCGTGTCGACATCCTCGAAGGCGATGTATCCTCGCCAAACCGACTCATCTCGAAATGACCTCAGTTGAGCCCACCAGCGCGATCCCTCAGCGTCGAGAGGCCGAACCGCTAGCGTCGACGGAGCGTCCGCGGTGGGCGCCGCCGGTGATTCGTCGAGATCGTGAAGATGAGCCTCAGGATTGGACCGAAGGTCATGCTCCCAGACCTCAAACGGTGGCAGCGGCAGAAGAGACTCACAGAATGTGACGAGCAGCTGGAGCGGATCACTCCCAGGGTCGCGGTCGCCCTCGCCTGAAGCCCGCCGGTACAGAGGACGGATCGCCTCCTTGGGCAGAAGGTGCACGAGTCGTGTGGCGTGTCTTCGTCGGTAAGCCGCGTAGCGGACCCGCAACTCCTCGCCTCTCGGGCGTGGAATCGGATTGGAGGGCGTGAGCCCATTCGCGATCATCGGTGACTACCGCGCGGCCGCAGCACCCCGAGCACGACCGATCTAGTGAACCGTGTGTGTCGAGGGGTTTGGAGAGCTGACTGTGACGGGCGACGAAAGCGGCTCGTGAACCGACAGTCCGGCCAACGTCTCACGTTCCCCGAACGTCTCCATGAGGTGGCCGACGGACTCGTATCGAAGCGGCTCGAAGCGAGCCATCAACGAAGCCAAGCCAAGACGCATCGCGGCGAGGCTCGTACGAGCCTCGGAGAATGTGGTCGGCAACGGGAAGCGCACCTGGTAGTCGATAGCGTCCGCATCAGACGTCGTCTCGAACCTTCTCAGTTCAGCCGAGGGAAACGCGGCGGCAAGAGAGTGCTCCAGCTGGGCGTCGGGCTCTCGGAACGCAGTCTTGAAGACCAAAGCGCAGGCGTCGTAGTCCAGATACGCTCGCGTCAGCCGACCGGGCCCGAGGACGAACCGGATCGAGGTGCCCTCGTGCAGATCGAAGTCGCGACAGAGGTCGCGGTACCCGATGCGGAGGAACGTGGGCCTGGTGAGTGGTCCGAACCCGAGCCGCTCGAGGATCGTCAGTCCGAGTCGGGCCGAGTATTGCCGTAGCGGATCCTCCTGCTGGCTCGACGCCGTCGCGGTGATGAGCCCGGCGATGTGCTCGAGGGTCGGCTCGTAGACCCAGTCCAGCACGACCAGTTCCGTGCTGAGGTCGAGCACCTTCACCCGGCCGCTGCCCAGGTCGATCGCCTCGCACGAGGCCGCGTACCGACCCTCGACGACGAGCGCGAGGCCGATGTCTTCGATCCGGCCTCCGGGTGTGTCCATCTCATGGACAGCCCTGTACTGGACGACGGCTCTCGTAAGCGGAAGCTCACAGATCCCTGGCACGTCCCCCATCGCCTCGGGACGGGCCTGTACGTGGGTCGTCGATTCGGTCGGAACGTTCACGTGGCTTTTCCGGAAAAGAAACCCGGCCACCGGCCGGGTTCGGGGACGTCTTCACTGAGCCTGAGCCCAATGATCACAACACTTTTCTCAAATTATCCAAATGGGTCGGGCGTAAACGATAACAATCTGTTTACGCCCACCGCAAGAAAAACCTCTAGGAGCCCTTGAACCGCGCCACAAATGTCTTGCTCTCCACAACGGTCCCGGTCATCTTCCGGCGGTGAACGTCACTTTCAGGCCGGCTGATCCGGCGCGCCTTCGCGCAACTCCTGCCCCCCCTCCATGACGACACTCAGCGAACGTAGACGATCGGTCGCGTTCATCGAGAAGGAAGGTGAGTCATGGGCATGCTTTCTGGTCACGTTCGCCGCACCCGATGGGTCATGGTACGGGTACTTCTCGTTCAGGCCCGGGCACGGTGAGGCGGACGAAGATGCGGTGCGCACCGCCGACATCTTCATCGAGGACTCGGAGGCGGAGATTCACGACAAAGCGCGTGGCCTCGGGAGACCCTTGCTGACCGGCCTCCTTGATTCGGCGCTACATGCACGCCGGAAGGAAGGCGCAGGGAGGCCCAAGCTTCGCGGCCGATTCCGGATGCTGCTCAAGGAGAACGCCCAGGAGATCGCCGGAGATTGGGCCACGAATGGCGCAGCCCCGCCGACGCCCGAGGAGATGGATCGCCTCCGATCGCTTTACGCCTCGTACCGCCTCGATCAAGTGTCTCACTTTATTTGCCTCATCGATCCCGTCGACTTCGAGAGCACGGTCGACGATATCCTGTCCGGAGAGGCGATCGACTTTCGGTCCAAGGATCGAGTGCAGTTCGCGATGATGGTCGTGGATTACATCGAGCGGATGCTGCCGCTCCCCGACTTCGACACCTGGGCGAGGGACTTCTTGGCCCACCCCGAAGCGTATCGGCTATACACGCACACCCTTCATCGCGAGGGACGACTACCCTAGGGGACCTCTGCACAAGCAGGGGACGCCGCGTTATTCCCCGGGGCCGAACGCCGTTGCCCGGTTCGGCGTCCCCGTTTAGCTTTTTGGGCTTCGTTTCCAGCAGTTCCATACCGAAGGAGTGTGATCCTCTTGGAAGTAGTCATCCAAGACAACGAGAGCCTCGACCGAGCGCTACGCCGGTTCAAGCGAAAGGTGCAGCGATCCGGACTCTATTCTGAGTTGCGCAAGCGCCGGTACTACGAGAAGCCGAGCGCACAGCGCAAACGTAAGCGCGAGGCCGCGATCCGTCGGGAGCGTCGCCGTCAGCGACGTAACAGGGGCTAGATAAGAACGTCACAAGATCGACGGCTCTTCTCTCCGGGGAAGGGCCGTTTTTTTTGATCGGGCCGAAATCGTCCTACGCCACCTCGTGCTCGAACAGCTCGTCGAAGCCGTCCCACGTGGCGAGCGCCGGTGCCGTGAGATAGTTCCAGGCGAAGTTGATCAGGAGCCGGTTCCATCCCCGCACGGTCCGCACTTCTGTGGGAGTAAGTCCCGTCAGCGACATCATAGTTCGACAGAGGTTTCCGTCGGACGTGAAGCCCAACCGATGGGCTGACGCCGCCACCGTCACGGACCGGTCTGAGAGCATGTACGCTACCGCGAGCATCTGAGGGTACGTGTGTACGGTGACTCGAGTCCACGACGGCGGAACCTCACCTTGAGCGCACCGCGACTCGTGCCGCAGACCTCAGCCATGGAATGGAGGTCGGTGTAGTGCGTCGGGAACTCCAAGATTCTGCGTCCGAACGAGCGCAGAGTCGCCGGCAATGGCGCACCCGCTGCACGGCTCAGATCCGCAAGCGCCCTGTCTACCCAGTTGGCCTCGTGAGCCTGCTTGTCGATCAACGCGCGAAGCCGCCTCGTCAGGTAGTCGAGGCGGGGCTCGTGACGTGCCTCCGCTTGACGCTCGGACTCCCACCGACTCAGCAAGGATCGCTCGAGCGCGAAGGTCGGGGTCTCGGGGCGAAGACCGATGAGCTGGACCACCGGCGGCGTCCGAGTACACCACGAGCCTGGGGAAGCCCCACTCGACCGCGCTCGGAATGAGCTGCGGATCGAGGATTACGTCCTCTTCCGGATGCGCTGCGCGCGCTACCACGGTCCTAAGATACGGATCTGAGACGTACGCGACGATCATACTCGTCGTCCCCCGGGAGTCCAAGTCCTCGCCCCAATTGAAGCGCTACCACATTGAATACTGTACCGCACGCCAGTGTCGAGGAGCCACCTGCCCTACAGCCTATAGCGGCAGCGGGACCGGAGCATCGCCAGACCAGTCGTAGAACCCTTTCCCCGACTTTCGACCGAACCTTCCCATCGCCACGATGCGCTTGAGCAGAGGCGGCGGCGCATAACGCTCTTCATGGTACTCATCGAACATGATCTCGCTGATCTTGTACAGCGTATCGATGCCGACGAAGTCACACAGCACGAAGGGTCCCATCGGATGGCCAAGTCCCAGGACCATGGCCGTATCGATGTCTTCGATGGTGGCCACGCCCCGCTCGAGCTGCCGGATCGCGTCCAGCATATAGGGCACGAGAAGGAGGTTCACGACGAAGCCGGAGTTGTCCTTCGCAGCGATCGGGACCTTGCCCAACGCCTTCGCGAACGCGAACGCGCGGTCGAAGGTCTCGGGACTGGTCGCAATCGTCCGCACGACCTCGACCAGCTTCATCACCGGGACAGGATTGAAGAAGTGCAGGCCGACGAAACGGTCCGCACGCTCGGTGGCCGCTGCCATGTCCGTAATGGTCAGCGAGCTCGTATTCGATGCGAAGATCGTCCCTTCCCCGCACAGGCCGTCGAGCTGCACGAACAGCTCGTTCTTCGCTTCCAGGTTCTCGACGATCGCTTCGATGACGAGGTCGCAACCTGCCAGATCGGACACTTCGGTCGTGAACGAGAGACGCGCCGATGCGGCGTCACGATCCTCGGCGCTGAGCTTCTCCTTCTCGACCGCCTTGTCCATGGAGCGACTTATCCGCGCCTTCCCTTTCTCCAAGAGCTCTTCGTTGATTTCGCGTACGGTCACATCGAAGCCGCTCTTGGCGGCTACCTCGGCAATACCGCTTCCCATGAGACCGCATCCGATCACACCGACCTTGCTGATGTCCAACTTCTTCCTCCGTTTTTCGTTGTCGTTTAGGTATCGAGTTCTTCGTCCCTAGCCATCAAGTCCTTCGCAACGCCATGGAAGTTACGCTTCACCCAGCGCCTCCAAGAGGAGGGCGGCGGCTGTAGCGACTCCCCCAACTCCAACGTGTCGAGAACCCCCTCGACCTCGGTCCGTACCTCTTCCAGCTTCTTCTTGTGGGCCGAGCCACTCAGATAGGCGATGCCAGCCATGACCCCGGCCCCGGCCACCACCCCCAGGCCGATCGCGAGACCAATCGGTGTGACCGCCGACAAGGCCCACCCTGAGAGGCTGCCCACACCCGCCCCGGCAAGACCACCCCCGAAAACCGCGCCACCCACACTGTCGCCTCGAGTGCCCGGATCGACCACGATCTCAATTCGGGTCTCCCCGGCCGCGCCTTCGTCGAGACGGATCTCGACCGACTTCGCGGACGCTACGTAATACTTCCTTGAATGGAAGCTCGCGGCTCTGGCTATCTGCGACGCCCAATCGACCGATGGCCGGTACTGGAGAATGCCGGGTCCCTTTCGAACCGACTGGAGAAGCTGCGTGCCCACCAAGAAGTCGTCGAGCTTGGCCGACACCTCTTGCGGAGATCCCGGGACCACTCGATAGGCGTGGACCGATGCCCCGCCGAAGACCCTGTTGATCACGCTCAGGTCATCGGACCCCGACCGTACCTCGGCGAGCGCGCGCCTTATGTGGGCATCGCTCAGGCCAACCTCACCTGCGATCCTGAAGAGCTCGTCCTCGGTGAGGGCAGTATCTCCGCTACCCTCGGACCCCGACAGCTCCGCCGCGCGGCGGATCACCGCATCGAACTCGGTGCGGGTCAGGCCCTTGGGCTGCAGGTCACTCATGCCGGATTAGTGGTCTAGAGGGCCTCGACGACCACCGCCCCACCTTGGCCTCCGCCGATGCAGGCCGAGCCGAGACCGAACTTGCCGCCTCGGCGCCGGAGTTCGTGGAGCAAGTGGATCGTGATCCGGGCGCCTGAAGCCGCGAGCGGATGTGTGAGCGCGATCGCGCCACCGTTGACGTTCGTCTTTCCCGGGTCCAGGCCCAGCTCTTTCTCGACCGACTTGTATTGGGCTGCGAAGGCTTCGTTGACCTCGACCAGATCCATGTCCTCTAGGGACAGGCCGGCCTTTTCCAGCGCGAGCCTGGCGGCCGGTGCAGGGCCGATGCCCATCACCTGAGGCTCCACGCCCACGAAGCCCCACGATACGATGCGTCCTATGGGCTGTATGCCGTTCGCCTCCGCCCATTCAGCGCTCGCGACGATGGCGCTCGCTGCGCCGTCACCGATCCCGCTCGCGTTCCCGGCGGTGACCAGACCGTCTTTCTTGAAGTAGGGTCGCAGGGCACCGAGTGCCTCGAGCGTCGCATCGGGCCGCATGTGTTCGTCGGCGGCGTAGGTGGTGTCGCCCTTCCGAGACTTGATGACGATGGGGGTGATCTCGGCGTCGAAGCGACCGCCATCCCATGCAGCCTTCGCCCGCTGTTGTGACTGGTATGCGACCTCGTCGACCTCCTCCCTCGTGACCGAGTAGCGGTCTGCGAGTTCCTCGGCGGTCTGAGCCATGGTCAGATCGCAGTTCGTGTCTGTAAGCGCCTCCCACAGTAGGTCCTCGAACTGATTGCCGGCCGGTCCGAGACGCAGGCTTCCCCAGCGAGCGCCCCGCACGACGTGGGGGGCCTGGCTCATCGACTCGGCACCGCCCGTGAGACAGACGTCCGCCTCACCCAAGACGATCTCCTTGGCGCCCTGAACGATGGCCTCGAAGCCCGAGCCGCACAGGCGGTTCACGGTGAGCGCAGGTGCCTCCTGGGGGATGCCTGCACGAAGCGCGACGTGACGAGCCAAATAGATGGCGTCAGCCGACGTCTGCAGCGCATTCCCGAAAAACGTGTGGTCCACCTGGTCCGGAGATATGCCCGCGGCTTCGATGGCCGCCGTACTGCTGAAGACCCCGAGATCGGTGGCGGAGAAGCCCTTGAGCGATCCGCCGAAGGTGCCGAAACCGGTGCGCTTTCCCGAGAGCACGACGACGTCGCGCGCGTGACCCTGCGTTGCCATTAAGCCCCTGTGGAGAATGGTGAAGCGAAAGATAAGATCGCGGACACAAGGCTACCCCCGGAGTGGTCACCGGTTCACCAGTTTTGGTCCGTCGAGCCCAGACGCCTAGGCGCCCTCTAGGACGCCGGCTGATTCGAACGCGGATCAGGCGTTAGCTGCCCGGAAACCCCTCCCGGTCCATCACCTCACGCGTCAGCCAGATGTGACGGCGGTTGTGAGCCAAAACCAGTCCGAACCCAGCGCCGAGAGAGAAGCGCATAATTCGCGCATACGGCGAGGAGAAGCGAGCCCGCCCCAGGTCGATGCCCGACGCCGACTGAAGCAGCTCGGCGAGCTCACCCTGAAGCCGCTCGAAGTCCGCCAAGGCGTCACCCGCATCCGCAGCCGGGTCCGGAATCAGCTTCTTGAACGTTCCGATCCGCCGCTTCGGCGGAGGCTCCATCCGCCCTGCAA
>Ga0208879_1001981_pt1 | contig 18647 bp, 15 predicted proteins | sample Knorr_S15_td_Bot_FD_185605 | JGI IMG/M metagenome (GOLD analysis project Ga0208879, IMG submission 185605) | Marine microbial communities from Southern Atlantic Ocean transect - Knorr_S15_td_Bottom_ad_5009_LV_A (SPAdes) (version 2) | ecosystem: Environmental > Aquatic > Marine > Oceanic | place... | reverse complement strand
ACGACCCACTATGGCTGGTGGAGCAACTGTCGATGATCGACATGATTTCCCATGGCCGGCTGGTTTCCGGTTGGGTGCGCGGCACCGGACGGGAAAGCGTGTCCCACAACATTGAACCCCACTACAACTGGGAGAGGTTCCAAGAAGCCCATGAGTTTATCGTAAAGGCCTGGACCACTCCCGGTCCCTTCCGTTGGGAGGGCAAGCACTACAATTACCGGCATGTCAATCCGTGGGCCAAACCGTACCAGAAACCCCATCCCCCCATCTGGCTTCCCGGCGTGGTGAGCAGGGACTCCCTAATGTGGGCGGCCGAGAAGCGCATCCCTTACATCATGCTGGCCACGGAGATGGACCCCACCAAGCAGGCCTTCCAGCTTTACCGCGACACCGCCGCCGAACACGGCTACGAATCAGGTCCTCAGAATCTGGGATACCTGTGGAAGGTCCACGTGGACGAGACCGAGGAACTGGCCGAGGCGACCGCAAGGAAGTACGTTCAAGGCCCCAGTAACCCCTTCCTGGCGGGCAACGAAGGTACCGTTAACCCGGCGCTGGTCAATCTGCCTGGCCTCACTTCGAGGAGAAGAGTTCTGCCCACCCAAGCCGTTGCAACCGCCGCCCGTGGCGGAGGCGGCGGAGTCGCCGGAGTGCTGGGCCGGCCCTACGAGAAGCAGATTGAAGATTACACCATCATCTCCGGAACGCCCAAAACCGTCATACCCAAGATTCGCCACGTACTGGAGTACCTCCGCCCCGGCAGCATCTTCTTCTGGGACGGCGACGGTGCTATGACCCACGACGACGCCATGCGCAGCCTGCGCCTGATGGGAGAGGAAGTCATCCCAGCAGTGCGCGAGATAGCCAAGGAACTGGATCTGCCCGGCCCTTTCGAAGTCGACCCGGCCACAAACAAGCCCATCGATTCAACGCCGGACGAGGGTGGGGATTAGATGCCCGGAATCGATCCTGTTTTCACCTTGGGGATCCGGCGATGGTATGGCCATTTAACCGCGTATAAGGGAATTGCGGATGGTTGACTTCAATTATTTGCTTAGCGAAGCCAAGCAACTTTCCGTGGAGGACCGGCTACGCCTGATTGAAGCTTTGTGGGACTTAGTGCCACCTGACGCGGATATCCTGCTTCACGAAGAATGGGCAGCTGAGTTGGAACGGCGAGTGGCCGCGATCGAGGATGAGACTTCGGCAAGGGTTCCATGGTCCACTATCCGCGACGAGGCTCTGTCCAGAATCGGTCATGGCAACGACCGTTGATATCGCGGACTACCAGCACGTCCGCGCATTTCTGACCTACCCCGGCCCCTCTAACTTAGCTGGCCACGATTCCATTCTCTCTTGGGCGTAAGACATTTCGTTAGGTTACGCGTCTTCGAACGTCACTCGGCATTAAACCTTTGGTAAATCCTGAACTCACGGTTGAAGTTGTGGTCATCGGCGGCGGGCCGGCGGGAAGCACGTCGGCCACCATGTTGGCCCGGCAGGGCGTCAGGGTGCTTCTGTTGGAGAGGGAAAGATTTCCCCGGGAGCACGTCGGCGAGTCGCTGTTGCCGGCCAGTATCCCGGTACTTGAAGAGTTGGGCGTGCTGCCCGCCGTGGAAGCCGCCGGTTTTCTGAAAAAGTGGGGAGCGACCATGGTGTGGGGGACGGACCCCGCTCCTTGGAGCTGGTACTTCAAGGAAACCAACCAACGCAATCCTCACTCCTATCAGGTCTGGCGTCCCCAGTTCGATCAACTGCTACTGGAAAATAGCCGCGCCCATGGAGTGGACGTTCGAGAAGGCCACCGGGTGGTGGAGGTGTTGTGGGAGAGTGGGAAAGCTACCGGCGTCCGCTACCGGTCTGCCACCGGCGAAACCGCCACGGTCCGGTGCCGGTACGTAGTGGATGCCAGCGGTCAGACGGGTGTCCTGGCCAGAGACCTGAACCTGCGCCAATTGGACTCGTTCTTCCAGAACCTGGCCGTGTACGGCTATTTCTCCGGTGCGCAGCGCCTGCCTTCTCCCGACGAGACCAACATCTTCATCGAGGCCTATCCCCAAGGCTGGCTTTGGAGCATTCCGCTGCACACCGGCTGGACCAGCGTGGGAGCGGTGGTGGATAGCTCCACCGGCCAGTCGGAGATCAGCAAAGGGGGCCTTGGCGAATTCCTCCAAGCCCAAGTGGCCCAAGCGCCGCACACTTCCGGCATGCTTCGGGACGCCCGCTTGGAGTCCGGCCCGTTCATCGTTAAGGACTGGTCATACGTGTGCGAACGCGTTGCCGGGGACGGCTATGTCCTGGCGGGGGACGCGGCCTGCTTCGTGGACCCCCTGTTTTCCTCGGGCGTCCACTTGGCATTGATGTCCGGCATCCTATCTGCGGCTTATGTAACCTCCGCGCTCAAAGATGCCGAGATAGCCGAGCCCGCCGCCGCCGTCTACCACGAGCTATACCTGAAAGAGTACGGCCACTTCCGGGAGATGGCCCGATTGTTTTACTCCAGCAACCTTACGTCGGACTCTTATTTCTGGGAGGCACGCCGCTTGCTGGAAGGCGCCGGAAACTTCACTCCCCGGCAGGCATTTATTCAGGCCGTGGCCGGCCAACCGCCCCGAGGGTACGAACGGGCTGTCCTGGAGCAAGGGAAAGCTCCCCTAGAATTCGCCTCCAGCGTTCGCCAGGTGGAGTCGGAGCGGGAAAGACGGAGGGTGAGATGGGAAGCAGCGCGCTCCGGAACCGATACCGGAGACCCGATAATGACCGCCATCCCCCGCCTTGCCCCTGGAACGCTAACCCAGCGAAAGCCGGTCCTGGGCGCGGGAGAGTTCGTCTGGGGGACGGTCCTGACTACGGTTAGCCAGCCCGAGGGCACACCATGCAGCCGGCTGATCGCCGCGCTGGTATCCGAGATTGACGGTGAGAAAACCGTGGCCCAATTGCTGGAGGGATTAATTTCTCTAGGAGACGAGTCACAGGCCGGCCAGATACGGCAAACCGCCCTGGCCGCCATGGGTATTCTCTACGTAGACGGGACGATGGATGAGTTGGGCGGGCTGTAGCCTGGTGAACCGGCCTACTCCCGCACCGCCACATAGCGGTTTGCCAGGTCCCCGGCCACCGGCGAAGATTGAGCCCAAAAGGTCTTGTTATCTGGGTCTCCGGCCCCGAACAGGTGATCGTACTTTATCCGGTCTTCTCCAAGAGGTATGCGTTCCACCGCACGTACCGCGAACTCCCGCAGTTGGCGGGCGTTGGCAAGGCGGGGTGTGGTGGCCACGAAGTAGAGCCCCAGCTTCTCCACAGACTTTACTTCTTTGCCGGCCTCTTTTCCCGCCTGCAGGAACTGGCTGAGCGCCACCAGGACCCGGTCGCCCACCCCCATGGCGGGGATCTGGTACTCATTGCCGCCGGGGATGCGGCTCAACATGTCGGTCCCCTTGGGCCTGGCGGCGATCCTCTGCTTCATCTCGCTGACGCTGGAGCCGGAACTGCCCGCCATAACGAACACGAACCGGGCGTTCCGCTCCACAGCGGCGTCCAGATATGGCAGCAAGACTTCATACGGCCACACCTCTTCGGGCTTGGCGTCTACTTCATCGATCAAGCAGAGGCACGGGTCGGTGAAATCATCCATTACCCGAAGCCCAGCAAGCAATTCCTGCTCGGTCAGCTTGGCCAAGTTCAGTTCGTGGTAGAGAACGTTGCAGGGAAGCGAAGCGACGGTCTGTACGGCAAAGTAAGTTTTCCCGCTGCCCGGCGCCGCCCAAAAAAGGTGGTTTTCCCGCTTGCCAGTGGGGTGGCCTATGCCCTCGGCGATCTTCTGACGGGCATCCTTCAACACATTGCGGGTAACCTCGTCGAACTTGGCGTAGCCGGGAACCACGCTGAATCGCCCGAGGGACACGTCATCCATTCCCGAGATCAACGAAAGAGCTTCCACCTCGTCACCGGTCCCCGTTGATGCCGAAACGCTGGCGGGATGTGGCGGCGCGTTGGCAACAGCAGTCTGAGCGCCAGACTCGTCGACCCCTAGAAAACGCCGGACCTCGGATAGAAAGACCGGCCAAGCTGATTCGTTCTCTTGCAATATATGGTTTTTGCTGTCCAATGGAACGAGACGGGCTCCGGGTATCAGAGCGGCCATCTGACGCCCCCACTCGAAGGGAATCTGAATGTCTTCGCGGCTGTGAAGGACCAGAGTTGGCACAGATAACTGGGGCAGGCTTTCGCGAACGTCAATGTTAGCTGATACGATCATGGTCCTGACCGCGTTCTCCGGGGAGGCGGAAACCCGCTGCAATTCGTTAAACGAGCCCATATCCGCTGTGGTGGCTTCTGGCATAAACTTGGTCGTAAAGAGTTGCCGGTAGACCGGATTTTCACGTCCCCAACCAAGCCTCGTCAGAGTATGCAGCGCCTCCCTCTCCTCGACTCGCTCCGGTGTTTGGTCGCGTATTTCCGCCCCAGTGGCATAGCTGCCGTAAATTACCAGGTGGGTAACCCTCTCGGGATGCCTTACGGCATATTCGGCCGCTGCAGACCCGCCTTGAGAGACGCCCAGAAGGGCAAATCGCTCTAACCCCAGAGCGTCAACCACGGTTTCCAAGTCGCTGACTCGAGCGTCAAAGGACATATCTTCCACGTTCCAGTCGGACAATCCGATTCCCCGCTGATCGAACCTGATGAGCCGGTGGTCCTGAGCCAATTCCTCCCACCAGTGCCGCCACACCGGGCTGCGCCAGTCGTATTCCAGGTGGCTGAACCAGTTGGGCGCTTTGACCAGCGGCGGCCCTTCACCCACCGTGGCATAGCAGATACTGACCCCGTCCGGGGCGGTGGTAAACCCGAGTTGCTGCTCCAATCCGCCGAACCTCCTGTCCGAGTTGCGCTCGGATTCTACCACGCGGCGCGGTGGGCAGGGGAACGGAAGAATGAGAACGGGGATTGTATCTGGCGCATACTGGCGTAAAATGGGCCAAACGCAGCGTTAGCGGGAGTGACCGAAGACCCACATGCCTACATACAAATTCCATATCACCGTTACCGGACCTCTTGAACAGGTATACGAGCACGTCACCGGTTTCACCGACGGCGGACCGGCTAACCTGAAAACTCTAGAAGAAAAACACGGCGAACTGGTTGAGCAAGAAGGGGAGATCTACATCTTCAAGGGGGCCAGCGAGGATGACCCCACCTGGCGCTGCGAGTACGAACATCCGACCCGGCGCGTCATGAGGGCTCATGAGTCCAAATGGGCCGACCGTATCGATCTATTCGAGGCGGCGGACGACGACACGTTGTGGACGGTGGAATGGCAGCCTAAGGCCACCGGCATCGCGGCATATACCCAATGGCTGGGTTACCAAATCAGGGGCAAGACCCATCTATATGCCGAGGTCATCCTCCCGGTAATCACCCACTTTCGGGACAGAACGACAACCCGGCACCGGACGATGAGCAGGCGCAACCGCCGCCAGTAACCGACGGACGAGCCTATGCGGTCGGCACCGCAGCCTGACGTCCCTGGTCCGACGACTCACGGATGGCGTCAAGGAACCGGTGCAGCTCAACCGCCGTATCGAAGTTGGGTTCGCAGGGGGTACCGGACTTGATGGCCTGGCCGAACTGGTAGTACATCTGCCCCACATTGTAGGGCTCTCCCTTAGGCATCCCCTCAAGCACGTAAACGTGTCGCGACGGAATCTCCAGGTCCTGCAGGCCGGCGTCACCTGTCTTGGCTCCCCGTAGCCGCACGTCGCCCAACTGGGGCGAGTCGTCCGAGTCGGCCACCAACGTCCCTTCACGGCCGTAGACTTCCATGCGCAATCCGCTGTCGCTCATCGGCACTACGGCCACGTGGACCGAAGCCACCCCGCCACTGTCCAACTTTCCACTGACCAGGATGTTGTCCGGGGCGGTAACATCCACCATCCGTTGAGTGTCCGTCTCATACCATTGTGAGGCCTGGGTGGACACGACAGTCGAAACGTCGCTGAAATCCCCCACCACGAACCTGAGAGCGTCGATGGTATGTCCGCAGGCAATGGTCAGGGTCGTCGCTCCCAAGCTATCGTCCCGCTGCCAGGTACGTCCCGACGTGCGTTCCAGAACACCGCCGCGGATCAGGCTCACATGGCAGGACATCACCTCGCCGACGTAACCCGACTCCACCAACTCCTTCATGTACAACATGGCCGGGGCCGCCCGCGCCTGAAGCCCGACCATGGCCTGCAGTCCCTTGGACCGGGCCAATGCAGCCAGTTCTTTGGCTTCGTCCAGGGTGGCCCCCAAAGGCCACTCGGTGTAAACATGCTTCCCGGCGTTCAATACATCCTTGGTTAATTCGTAATGGTTAGGCACCCTCACAACGACGGCCACGGCGTCGATCTCGGGGCTTGCCAGCATTTCGTTATGGTCATGGAAGGCCATGCGGGCGCCATATTTGGCCGCCGACTCTTCGGAACTCTCCCGTTTCGTGGTGCAAACCGCGGTCAGTTCAAATTCCGGACTGGCCAGCAGCGCCGGCAGGTGGGACCGGTGGGCCCATCCTACGCTTATGTTTGCTCCGATAACTCCCAAGCGAATCTTTTCCGATGCCATTGCCATTCCTCCTAAACTTCCGGGACCGGCCGCGCCTATCCTATCACGGGACCTTCCCCAGGGCCACAGGCGCTAGACCACCCACCGCGTCTTTGACATAGATAAGGGGCGCCCCATACACTGGCACATATAGGCTCCGCCTTCATTCCCACCAACTGAGCGGCACTGGTTGTTCAGTCTGATCAGGAGTAAGCCTTGAGATTGGGCCTGACCGCCGCCCTGACCGCCGTGGCGCTTTTCGCGTTGGCGGGGTGCTCCCAACCAAGCCCAACACCTGGATCGACTGCCCAACAGGCTGTTCCAACCGCTACGGCAACGACGGCGGTCCCGGCTCCGGCGTCCACGCCGACGACCCAGTCTATCCCCCCGGCGCAGATCAACCCCACTGCTGCGTCTCTAGCCCAGGCCACGGTCACACCGCAGCCAACGGCCACCACTGTGCCTCCCCTTACGCCCCTTCCCTTGCCTACCACGGCGCCCACCGCCACCCCCGTTCACGTCCAGGTTCCAACCCTCGTTCCCACGCCTACTCCTACGAGAGTACCTCTGGAAGTAGGCCCAGGACCCACACCAACCGAACCCGGCAGCACCCCTGAGCCTCAGGAATTTTCACTCGCCATAGAGCCAGCTGAACCTTTTTCCGGGCGTGATGCCTTCTTCACTTTACAAGGGCTCGACCCGTGGGAAAGGGTGACGGTCCAGTTATTCGACCCAGCCGGGAAGCCGGCGGAGTGGGTAACCGAGTACGAAAGCTATCTCACCGATGCCAACGATAATCCGGTAACGGAGCGCCACTTGTACGCCGATGCCCAGGGCCGCACCAGTTGGCGCCGCGTCGGCACCCGGGACCAGGCGGGAGAATGGACGGTCCGTGTGACCCAAGAAGACACGACCACGACATTGACCTATCCGATGAACCAGCTAACCCTGACGCCCATTGGCTCCAAGACCCTAGGCCTTGAATTTCGTCTTTACCAAGGTCCACGGTCAAACACCTATTACACGGGCAACGTGCCCGGAGCCCTTACCGTTGACCTTCAAGACCATCTGAAGCTGGTAACCGATAGCCTGCGCAGCCTTTCGGGTCTTCAGAGTGACCAGACCCCAACCATCTACTTGGTAGCCGATCTGGGGCTTCTAAAACAGGTAAGCGAGAGCACCGGGTCGACGTTGGGTTTTGCCGATGGATATTACCGCAGCGCCGGTGAAGACTCGGGTGTTTACATGCACACCGACTCTCTGCTCACCGGCATCCAGCGTTTGTTCACCCACGAGTATGTTCACTTGGCCCTTTCCGAAACCGTGGGCCCGGTGGACTTGCCATCGTGGCTTAACGAAGGCACCGCCACGTACTACGAGTACCTCATCAGCCTCTCCGGAGATCGGGCTATCGCCAACAAGCACCCGTTGTACCGCAGTGCCACGCTAGCCAAAAACGCCGCCCAGTCAGGCGATGTGCTAGCCCTGACCAACCTGGAAGATCAAGACGCCTGGAACAGCCAAACCGAAGAAGACCGGATCGACCTACAGTACGCCCAGTCACACATGGCGGTGCGATACCTTGCCGAAACCTACGGAACATCCACCCCGATAGACATGATGACGCGGATGGGGCAAGGCGCTACTTTGTCCGAGGTTTTTTTCCGAGATCGTTGGGGTCGAATACTCGGCTTTTGAGCGGCGATTCACCCTATGGTTGAAGGATTGGGAAGATCCAGAGCGAACTCGGATCGCTGAATACACCCGAAGCCTGAACGAAATCATGTCGGGCAAAGAGTCCATCGGAGACCGGCGTTCAGTAGATCTAGCGAGTGACGCGCCTCCCTCGGAACGCGTGGCAACCAAGAGAGTCTTGGCCGCCGACGCGCAGGACCTGTTGGCCCGGATAGGAAACCTGTCCCCACCGCCGGAACTGCTGCCGCTGCACGATGATGCCGCGCGCTTCATGGAACGGTTCGTCAGGTTACTCGCCCTTGAATTAGAGCACTTGTTGGACCAGGAATACCTGGTATTTCTCGGAAACATCATCAGCTCGGTAGACTCAATCTCCCGGCTCAGGGCCGAGGACATTCAGAGTGGAGCGCCCGCCAGGCAGCGGGTGACGGCCAAACAGGGCTTGGCGGCAGACGCTGAAACGTTGGTGGGGCAATTACTAGACGCGCCGCCGCCACCAAGGCTGAGCGCACTTCAACTTCAGGAGCTTGCCTTCCTGGACAGGTATATCCAATTCTTGAACCTAGAGCTGGAGCAGCAACGAGAGGAGGTATATCTGAGTCTCCTGACCGGTATCATCACCAAGGTAGATGGAATCTCCTCCCGCCGCTCGGGATCCATTTCGAGCACAGGTTCTTCATCCCAGCGGATCTCTACAGCTAAAGGTCTCGTATCCGACTCTGAATCGCTGCTGAGTCAGATGGACACTTTCACACCGCCCTCCCGGCTGCAAGCCCTGCAACTCCAGGGTACAACTTACCTAAAAAAGTACATCCAGTGGCTAACCATTGAGCTGGAATTTGCCCAGACTAACGATTCCGCCAAGCTCGATCAAGGCAACGATATGATCGCCGGGATCAACTCCATGGGTAATGGCTTCAGAACGGACGTGGTGAAGGAGCAGCGAGCTCAACCAAATCAGAACGAGGCCAACAATATGCTCGGCGAGATCGCGGACATGGAAGGTTTCTTGGTGCAGAGCATCAACGCCGGTTTCAGAAACTCCTCCACCCTGCAACAAGCCAACGCCATGCTGGGAGAAGTCAACGCCCGTGAAAACACAGTGAGGAATAGACTCGGCGACCTGGAGTTCATATATAATCTGCGACAACCCTAAGGGCTGACACCGGCAGCTCCATAGATTCCAAGCATCGTTGAAAAGCTGGAGACTGTCAGGCATGACAGACGAAATACATCTCAGGGAATGCCGCGAGGACGAGGGTCAGGCGGTCTTGGATCTATGGCGGGAGGCTGGCGACGTTGTCGCCAGCCCCACGGACTCGTTAGAGCAAGTAAAAGTCGCCATTAATCACAGCGCCGCATTGTTTTTGGTGGCGGAATCCGAGGGGAACATCGTCGGCACCATCATCGGTACCTTCGACGGTTGGCGCGGCGAGGTTTATCGGCTTGCTGTTTCGCCCGAAGTTCGCCGCCGGGGGGTGGCCCGAATGCTGGTCGACGCCGCTGAGAAATGGATGGGGGAGCAAGGCTGCCACCGGATCACCGCCTTGGTGGAAAAGGACCATCCCTGGGCCACCGGCTTTTGGAACGCGGCCGGCTACCAGCTTCACGAAAGCATGACTAGATATTTTCGAGACATCTAAGAGTCTCCCAATGTCACAATACGCGCTGGACATATCCTGACTCGGATTCAGAGGTTGAAATGAAACCATCGGACTTGTTTGACCTAAGCGGCAAAGTGGCCATCGTCACCGGGGGCAACGGTGGATTGGGCTTGGCCATGGCCTTGGGACTGGCCGGAGCCGGAGCCAACATTGTCGTGGCCGCCCGCAACACTGACAAGACGTCGGAGGCGTTGAGCCAGATCCAAGCATTGGGGGTAAAAGCCACCGGCGTGAACACAGATGTTAGCCAGGAAGCCGATATCGGCAACATGGTGGCTCAGACCATCGAAGCCTATGGCCGGGTGGATATCCTGGTGAACAACGCCGGCATGACCTTTCGTAAAGAACCTCAGGACCTGGCGGCGGACGAGTGGGACCAGGTGATGGACGTGAACCTGCGGGCCGGCTTTCTAGCTGCCAAGGCCGTTTACCCTCACATGAAAAGCCAGGGCGGGGGAAAGATAATCAACATCGGCTCCATGTTTTCCCTGTTCGGGGGCGGCGGCAGCGGGGCCCCTTATTCCTCCAGCAAGGGAGGTCTAGTGCAGCTTTCCAAGAGCCTGGCCGTCGCCTGGGCCAAAGACAACATCCAGTCCAACGCGATATTGCCCGGCTGGTTCATGACCGATCTGACCGCCGCGGTGCCGGCAAACCAGCCGGAGCGTTATGACCTGATCAGCCGCCGCATCCCCTACGGGCGTTGGGGAGAGCCGGAGGAACTGCAAGGCACGGTAGTCTTCCTATGCAGCCGCGCCTCGGACTACGTGACCGGAGCCGTGATCACCGTGGACGGTGGCTATTCGGTGATGTAGGGTCGAAATCTTGAATCGCTTGAAGTGGGTTAGACGAGTCCTTCGACTCGATCATCCCGAGCGAGTTTTCTTACGTTCGTGGCGAGCATGTCGAGCCCCGGGCCTTGTTTCTCAATCGCTCCAAGACCTGGCGGCCTCTAAGGCGGCTCATCTAGTTCGATAAACCAGGCTCGGTTTTGCAAACTGGACCTGTCTCAAGACACAACCGGTTAACCCCACGCCCGCCGCGCCGTCTCTACCACCAATTCCAGCTTGCGGCGTTGCTGCTCCCACAACAGGGGGTTGCCTTCGAAGAAGGTGGCGAAACCGCACTGGGGGCTGATGCCTAGATTCTCCATTGGAAAGTACTGTGACGCTTCTTCTATGCGGCGGAGCAGTTCGTCGATCTCTTCCGGTGGTCCGGTCTTGGTGGTTATCAGTCCCAGCACTACCGTCTTATCTTTAGGTACAAACCTTAAGGGCTCGAATCCTCCGGAGCGATCACTGTCGAATTCCAGAAGAAATCTACCGATGTTTATGCCGTTGAATATCTTCTCGGCTATCGGCGAGTAGTCGCCCTCGCCAAACCAAGCGCCCCGGTTATTGCCCCGGCAAAGATGCATCGCCAGGGTCGTCCCCTGTAAATCGATTCCGGATATCGAAGCATTGTCCGCGTCGATCCACTCATCGATGATCAGATCAGGGTCTTCACCCTGATCTCTGAACCGCTGCCGCCATCGTTCGTCCACAAAATAGGTGTAGCGGGGCGCGTCGATCTGGATGTAAGCAACACCTTCAGTCACCAGATCCTCTATCTCTTGGCGCAGTATGGATATTATGTCCGGATACAAGGCAGCGGTATCCGGATACGCCGATTCGCCTACCCCGCGCCGGTAGAACGAACTCACGATCTGGCTGACCGACAGCAAGGTGATCTTGACCGGGGCACCGGCGTGTTGGTTCAGAAAGCCGGACTCGTGAGCCGTCAGCCGCCGGAGCCTTTCTACTTTGTCTCCTATCAATGTGACCGGATTAACCCCGCCAAGGGGCGGGTCCGCTTGCTCCGCCGGAGCGATATCCACCATGCCCCCGACAGCGTCGGCGAAAACGCTGCGGAACTCAGTTCGCCGGTACTCGCCATCGGTGAAGACATCCATCCCCACCTGACGCTGCATCTCCAGAACTTGGAGAATAGCCTCGTCTTCGGCTCGAGTTAATCCATCCCGGTCCAACTGGGCATCTTGGTGGAGCGCACGTGCATCCAGCAGCTTTGCCGGGCGCAACAAGCTGCCCACTTGGTCGGCGCGAAAGGCCGGCGGCATGCCGAGTCCTCCTGGTTTATAGGTGGGTCTAAGCCTCGCGGGCTCACGACGGTCAATGTTAGTTTTTGCCGCTTGATAGTGTCAATGGCGGCCATCCGGAGACCCGGAAAACCAGCCGTGGTACAATCTGCGCTCAAACGGTCCACTCAGCAAAGCCTTCTCATCGGAGTACGACTATGAAACGCAGCACCGATCGCATTCTCACCACTCATACCGGCAGTCTGCCCCGGCCCATGGATCTGTCCGCCATGCTGGAGGAGTTCGACTCCGGTGAGATGCCTGACCGAGGGAAGTTTGAGAGCCGCGTCCGGGAATCGGTCTCCGAGGTGGTCAAGATACAGGTGGATGCCGGTGTGGATGTGGTCAGCGACGGCGAACAGGGCAAAGTCGGATACTCAACCTACGTCAGGCACCGGCTAACCGGGTTCGAGGGCGAAGGCTCGGCAACCGCCCGCTCAGACTGGGCCGACTTTCCTGAGGCCGTCGCCCGCCTACCCAGGCCGTCCACAGTGACCCGTCCCGCCTGTGACGGTCCTATCGACTGGAAAGACCGGGAGGCGGTGCAGAAAGACATCGCCAATTTCAAAGCTGCCGTGTCGGCGTCTCCCCCAGCGGAGGCATTCATGACCGCGGCGTCGCCCGGGGTCATAGCGCATTTCTTGCTGAATCAGTACTCCCCGACCCGGGAAGCCTACCTGGCGCGGTTGGCCGACGTGATGAAAGAAGAATACAACGCCATCCACCAAGCCGGCTTTCTGCTTCAGGTGGACTGCCCTGACTTGGCCATGGCCCGTCATCTGATGTTTTCGGACATCAGCAACCAGGATTTCGTGAAGATCGCCGAGGCCAACATTGAGGTCCTTAACCATGCGTTGTCGGACATACCGCCTGAAGATGTCAGGATGCACCTGTGTTGGGGCAACTATGAAGGACCGCATCATCGGGATATCCCCATCGAGGAAATCCTCGGCGCCGTACTCAAAGCCCGTCCTCAAGCTTTCTCTTTCGAAGGGGCGAATCCGCGCCACGAGCACGAATGGGAGGTGTTCAAGAACGTCAAGCTTCCCGACGGCAAGATCATCATCCCCGGTGTACTGGACTCCACCACCAACTACATCGAGCATCCCAAACTGGTAGCCCAACGCATCGTCCGTTACGCCGAACTAGTGGGTAAAGAAAACGTCATCGCCGGGTCTGACTGCGGGTTCGGCACTTTTGCCCGGACCAACTACCAGGTGGAACCTGAGATTGTCTGGGCCAAATTCCGCGCCATGGCCGAAGGCGCCCGGTTGGCGTCCGAGCAGCTCTGGGGCTGATTCTACAACCACCCGTTCCCGTTACCGAACCGGCGCGACGACTAAGGAGTCAGGAACATGAAGCGCAGTACCGATAGAATCCTTACGACCCACGCAGGCAGGCTGCCCAATCCCAGCAACATGGCAGAAGTCACCGCAGCCAGGACCGGTGACCAAGGGAAATATGATGAGTTGGTGAGATCCGGCGTAACGGAGATGGTCGGTAAGCAATTTGAATTGAAGAACGACATCCTCAGTGACGGTGAGTTCTGGAAGACTCGTGATCAGGCCTACTACGATAGCCGTGTGTCAGGCGTTGAGTTGGTACCGGTGACCGACGACAAGCCGGCGTGGATACTGACCAACCAGCCGGAACGTTGTATGCCCGAGTTCAGGGAATTTTTCGAGGTTTACGATGCCCTTGGGAATACCCCGATGCCTGGAGTCACTTTCCAAGCTGCCACACAACGACATGCGATTAACGGCCCCTTGAAATATCTGGGCCAAGGAACCATCAAGCACGAGATCGAAGTGTCGAAGGAGGGGATCGCAGCCGCCGGAGCCGACTTGGAAGACTTCTTCTTCCCTGTGCTGAGTCCCGGTTGGATATCCCACTTCTTGTGGAATGACTATTACCAAACCGACGAAGAGTATTTCTACGCGATCGCTGACTTCATCAAGGGCAAATATGAAGCAGTTGTCGAGGCTGGTTTCGTCCTCCAGATAGACGATCCGTCGATGGTCACCAGGTACGGCTATCCCAATCCTTCTTTGAGCGTGGAGGATTACCGGAAGCATGCTGAGATGCGCGTTGAAGCGTTGAATCATGCTCTGAGTAACATTCCCGAAGACAAGATTCGCTTTCATACCTGTTGGGGAAGCCAGCATTCTCCTCATACAACCGACCTTCCTCTCAGGCACGTCATTGACCTGATTCTAAAGGTAAACGCCGGTGCTTATTCCCTGGAAACGTCCGATGCCCGCCACCAATTGGATTGGAAAATTTGGGAAGACGTTAAGCTTCCAGATGGCAAGATATTCATCCCCGGAGTCGTCGCCCACAAGACCACCACCGTAGAGCCCCCGGAGTTGGTGGCCGACCGAATCCTGACCTACGCCAGGATCATGGGACGGGAGAACATCATCGCGGGCACGGACTGCGGATACGGAGGCCGGGTCTACCCGGACATCGCCTGGGCCAAAATGAGATTGATGGCTGAAGGAGCCCGGGTCGCCAGCGAACAACTCTGGCCTTGAGCAAGCTAACCTGGCCAAAGACCGATTCTTTCTGGTCTTCAACGCAGATTCGGAGATTTCGACGATGAATTTTGGGTTCCTCACTGAATGTTACGTCAAAGAAGGGAAGAGCCACGCCCAGGCTTTCGCTGACACCTTTGAGCAGGTCGACCAAGCGGAAGCTCTGGGCATGGATTCGGTCTGGATGGTGGAACAGCATTTTCGGCCATGGGCCTCCATCCTCCCGTCCCCGATGTTGATGGCCAGCGCCATCGCGATGCGCACCAAGCGGATGCGCATCGGATTGGCGGTTCAGGTATTGCCGCTAAGCAATCCTCTTCGGTCGGCGGAAGAGGCCTGCATGCTGGACCAGATCAGTCAGGGACGGTTCGACTTCGGCGTGGGGCGCAGCGGGATAACAAAATTCTACAACGGCTACAACATCCCTTACTCGGAAAGCCGGGCCCGGTTCGACGAGTCGTTAGACATCATTCTAGAGGCTTTCAACAACGAGACTTTCTCTTACGAAGGACAGTTCCATAGCTTTCACGACGTCATCGTCGCTCCGAAGCCGGTCCAGCAACCTCATCCGCCCGTCTGGGTAGCCACCGCGGCGGCTGAGAGTATCCCGGCGCTGGGCAAGCGGGGACTCCCTCTCCTGCTGTGGTTCATGGGAAACTGGTTTGAGGAGCCCCTAAAAGCATACCGGAAGGCCTGGGCGGAAGCGGGTCACCCCGGAGAACCCCAAGCCCTGGTGCGCATCCCGGCCTACGTGGGAGAAACGTCCCAACTTGCCCGCGATGAGCCAAAAGAAAGCACCCTCCACGATTTTCGCCGGTTGATCCGGGAGTACGGAGAGGCGGGTGATGAACAACGAGCGGCCCGGGCGAAATATGATCATGAACACTACGACGAGGTGAGAGAGACCCGGATGGCGTACGGCTCTCCCGAAGAGATGATTGACCAGCTGGGCGAGTTTCGGGACCGGATGGGGGTAACCGGCTTTCTGCTCGACTTGAATTTCGGCGGCCAGATACCTCAAGAGTTAGTGCTTAAGTCCATGCGGCTTCTGACCGAAAAAGTGATGCCGGCTATCAAATGAGCCTTACAGCACATTCCGGTTCGACAGAGATCGGCACTGACGGCCCTTCGCACCCAGCGCCGTTACTGGTAAACTGCAAGGGACCACACGCCACGATGTGGAAATGGTCCGCCCTAAGGAATCATGGCTGAAATACAGCGGTCTGTACGGGAGGCTGAAACATGGCGGAATTAGTGCTAGGTTTGGGCACTTCACACACTCCGATGCTAAGCTTGGACCCCCAGTACTGGCATCTGATGGGAAAGCGGACAAGAACAATCCTGAGTTGGTTTCAGTGCCCGGTGGCGAGTTGTGTTCCTACGAGGAGCTACTGGAGCGCGCCGACCCCAACATTCCTAAGCATATTTCCCTGGAGAAGTTCGAAGCCAAGCACAAAGCTATCCAGAAGGCCATCGCAACGTTAACCCAAACTTTAGAAGAGGCCGCTCCCGACGTGGCGGTTATCATCAGCGACGACCAAGATGAACTTCTGTTCGAAGATAACATGCCCACTTACTCCATATTTTGGGGCGATAACTATCCTCTGATGCCGTACAACAGAGAGGGATCGGATTCTCCCATAGCCCAGGCGCTAGCCGCAGGCTGGGGCGATGTGGAAAAGGACGTGCCGGTCGATTCAGGCCTGGGCCGCCACATCATCGAGTACATGATGGAGGCAGAAGTTGACGTCGCCCAGTTCCGTCGGTTCCGAGAGGACTATGGCGGTTCAGTAGCCAGACTGTATCCTTCGGTCCACGGTCGGGAGAGCAGCTTCGTCAAAGAAACTCCTCCAAGACCCTTTACCATGCCCCACGGGTTCTCCTTCGTCATCAAACGAATCATGAACAACAACCCAATACCCATCGTGCCCTTGTTCCAGAACATCTACCCGCCCAACCAGCCCACCACCAAGCGGGCATTCAACATCGGCCGCGCCCTGCGGGGGGCCATCGAGTCCTGGGACACCGGCAAGCGGGTTGCCGTTATCGCGTCAGGCGGCTTGAGCCACTTCGTGGTGGACGAAGAGCTGGACCAAATGGCCTTGAAAGGTATGAAAGAGAAGGACCCGGAACAGCTTTACAACCTGCCGCGCCACCGGCTCAATTCGGCGGCCTCTGAGATTCGAAATTGGATAGTTGCCTCAGGGGCCACTGAGCACCTGGACATGGAGATTCTGGACTATGTTCCCGTGTACCGCAGCCCCGCCGGCACCGGAGGCGGCTGGGCTTTTGCGCGTTGGCAGTAACTGACAGGCACGAATGGACCGTTCACACTGATTTTCTGATCGCTTTATGTCAACCGATCTGATTCCCGGTGAAGTAACGTCGCCGTGCCAGGTATAGGCAAGATAGAGAGAGGAACAGGGCTGATGGTAGAAACACGAGAGACCATCCCGGCCGCCATTGCCGATATAGCGTCCAACTACGTTAGGTCGCGCCCTTGGCCCTACCGGCGATGGATGTCATCCATCGGGATTCCGATCCATAAAGGATATTTCATCGAAGATCTGCGGACCGTAGAGTTGGGTTGGTGGCCGGAGCGCGAGTGCAACGCGGCGTTTCTTGAAATGATGGGGTCGGAAGGAATGTCGGAGATCCGGGTAACCGAGATTCCTCCGGGCAAAACACTCCCGGCGATGACCTTTGCTCTAGACGAAGTAGTTTACGTCGTTGAGGGAAGAGGACTTACCACGATTGCCGGAAGCGGCCCCAAGAAAACCTTCGAGTGGCAGAAGCACAGTATGTTCCTCATCCCACGGGGGCATACTCATCAGTTCACCAATGTACAAGGTGATCGGCCGGCACGGCTCTTGCACTACAACTGCCTTCCTATGGTGATGGCCACTCTGGCTGACCCAGAGTTCTATTTCACCAAGTCAGACGAAGTGGCTGATCGCCTCAACACGGGCGAGCAGGAGTTTTACTCCGCGGCCATCGCCGCCCAGATTCCTGATCCCAAGCTCACTTGGGGCGTCAGGGACATCTGGTTCGGCAACTTCTTCCCAGACATGCGGGCGTGGGATAAGCTAGCCGCGCATACCATGCGAGGCATCGGTACCAGGGCGGTCTACGTTCAATTTCCCGGTTCAGAGATGGCCGCCCACATGTCGGTCTTCGGCGAACGCACTTACAAAAAAGCCCACCGGCATGGACCGGCTTTCGTCATCGTGATCCCGGATGGGGATGGATATTCCATAATGTGGGAGGAGGGGAAGGAGAAGATAGTGTTTCCCTGGCAAGAGGCAAGCCTGTTCGTGCCGCCAAATCGTTGGTTCCACCAACACTTCAACGTTGGGCAAGGATCGGCCCGGTACCTGGCGTTTCATCCGCCGGTACAATTCGAGGGTTGGGCGGAAAAGATCGAGGATAGGGTCCGTGACCAGATTGAGTTTCCCGACGAGGACCCGTCTATCCGGCAGCGGTTCGAGGAAGAATTGGCCAAAAAAGGAAAAACTAGTCTGATGCCCGAGGAAGCGTACATCGACCCGGATTATCAGCCTCCTGATTCAACGGCGAGCTAGAACTGGCTCGATTTCTAAGGTAAATGGGGCGGTCAAAGTCGCCACAACGGATTGTCAGGCTCGGCCTGAGTCAAATCTCAAGGTTCCAGAAAATATTACTCCGGTAAGAGGTGAAGGATATGGTGGTACTTTCCAACCAGGAATTCAACGTGGTGGGCACCAGGCCCATACGCCACGACGGCAACGACAAAGTAACCGGGCGGGCGCGCTACAGCGCGGACATCACTCTTCCCAGACTGCTCCACGGTAAGATTCTCCGCAGTCCCCACGCTCACGCCCGTATCAAGTCCATCGACGCCAGCCGGGCCTTGGCTCTGCCGGGCGTCGAGGCCGTGGTCACCGCCGCGGATTTCTCCCAGCCCAAGGGGAGAATAGCCGACTTGGGCGAAGGCGCCATGGCCAACCCCAAGTGGATAAGCAACAATTGCTTGGCCAGCGAAAAAGCCCTGTACAAGGGGCACGC
>Ga0208879_1001977_pt1 | contig 18667 bp, 10 predicted proteins | sample Knorr_S15_td_Bot_FD_185605 | JGI IMG/M metagenome (GOLD analysis project Ga0208879, IMG submission 185605) | Marine microbial communities from Southern Atlantic Ocean transect - Knorr_S15_td_Bottom_ad_5009_LV_A (SPAdes) (version 2) | ecosystem: Environmental > Aquatic > Marine > Oceanic | place... | reverse complement strand
ATTCAAACCAGTGGTCGAAGTCTTCACGCTCAAGAGATAGATTTCAATGATATTCGTACTACTCTTCAGGCTCTACTAGCAATTCAGGATAATGCCAACTCTTTACACACCAATGCCTATGATGAGGCGATTACTACTCCGACTGAAGGAAGTGTGCGCAGAGCCTTAGCGATTCAACTGATTGTTAACAAGGAAAGCGGTTGGACTAAGACAGAAAATCCGTTACAAGGTTCGTTTATTGTCGATGAGTTGACCGATTTGGTAGAAGAGGCCGTCTTACAAGAGTTTGAGGCGATTAGCCGACGTGGTGGAGTACTAGGTGCAATGGAGACAATGTATCAACGTGGTAAGATTCAGGATGAGTCAATGTATTACGAGCATATGAAGCATGATGGAACTCTACCGATTGTTGGAGTTAATACCTTCAAGAATCCCAATGCAGTTGCTTTTGATGAATCGAGTGCCGATGATTTCGAGATGGAATTAGCAAGAGCGACTCCTGAAGAAAAGGAGAATTGTTTGGCTCGTGTAACCGACAGACAGACTTTGACTCCAGAGGCTACTGCAGAAGCACTCAAGCAATTACAACAAGTTGCCAGATTAGGTGGTAATGTCTTTGAAGAGTTGATGGAGACTGTTAAGGTTGCAAGTTTGGGACAAATTACCGATGCCCTGTTCAATGTTGGTGGGCAGTATAGACGTAACATGTGATTGCCATTCGTGCTGTTTCATTTTCCTGCAGTTGATTCAATAACTGCAACCGAGTGTGAGTGTTCGTGAGCACAACTCAGCAAGCAGGTTGGTATGGACCAATCATGGATTTTGTAGAGGAAGACAGAACAATTGTTCGGAAAGCATTAGAATCCTTCATCGAAGATGCAGGGTCTTCTCAGATTCGCGCGTGGAGAGATTCAATTCCAATGTTACAACGTGTTTTGAAGACAATGAAAACCATCAATGAGGGTGCAGGAGTGATAGTTGATGATGGAACTTTACTGGAATATGTTTTGCCTATGGAAGGAGGGCGCCGACCTGATGTTCTGGTATTGGAGAACGGTGTAGTGGTAGTTCTAGAATTCAAGGGTAAAGAAAGATGGGATATTTCCGATGTAGATCAAGCCATTGGTTACAAAAGAGATTTAGAAAATTATCATTCTATTTGCCAAGATGAACAACACCCTGTTCATGCAATACTTGTCATGACAAGAAGAACTGAAACACATATAGAAAAAGATGGTATTTTCATTTCTGGTCCTGAAGAATTACCAGAATTATTAGCATCACTCACCCAGAAAGGTGATTTTCCCCCCTTAAATGCTGAACATTTTCTTAAGGGAGAGTATCTTCCTTTACCTTCACTCATTAAGGCTGCAAAATTACATTTTTTACATTCTGATTTACCAACTATCCGTAGAGCCAGTGCCAACACAGACCCTGCATATGATAGAGCACAAGATATCATCAAAGAGTCCCATAAAACAGGTAGGAGAAAATTGATACTTCTATCTGGAGTACCTGGTTCTGGTAAAACCTTAGTAGGAATACGTCTTTCTTATGAATCGGAATTTTCAAAGTTAGCAACAACTCGTATTATTCCGAGAAGTAATGGCACGTTTCAAGAAATCACTCCGCCTAATGCAAGTATATTTTTATCTGGAAATGGTCCATTAGTGGCTGTACTGAAAAATGCATTAGGTAGAGGTTCCAATCAATTTATTCAGGATGTGAGAAAGTATGTCCAGCATCATGAATCAGGTGACAAACGCATTCCTTTACATCATGTAATCATTTTTGACGAGGCTCAAAGAGCATGGGACAAAGATAAAGTCGAGAGAAGACATAAAGGAGCAGTAAAAGGTAGCGAACCTGACATGTTTATTGGCATGGCGAATCGAATCCCAGATTGGGGTGCTGTTGTTGGTTTAATTGGAACTGGACAGGAGATACATGATGGAGAAGAATCAGGATTACAACAATGGGTTGATGCAATTGTGAATACTGGCTCTGTTGATAATTGGGACATACATGCTCCACCAGGTATAATAGAACAATTAGAGACAGGAACTATTCAATCATATTCAGAACCATATCTCACCCTAAATACTACAATAAGAACACATTTTGGAGAGATGTTACACCATTGGGTTGATGGAGTAATAGGTCATGTAGAAACCCCCTATGGCGATCTGGTGCAACTATACAGTCAACTGAAAAAATCCGGATTCAAAATATATTTTACAGATAATTTGAGAAAAGCGAAGATGTATCTTTGGAATAGATATGAGAAATCTCCAGATGCAAGATACGGAATGATTTGCTCTTCGAGAGACAAGTCTTTGGCCAACTATGGAATGAAAACGTTAAGTTGGCCAAAAACATTGAACTATGGACGTTGGTATAATGAATCTCAAAACCATGGAGATTCTTGCTGCGCATTAAAGATAACAGTAACTGAATTTGATTCTCAGGGACTTGAACTTGATTGTACATTGATTGGCTGGGGAACTGATTTCATTTTACAAAATAGCAAATGGAACAATGATCTTGCCAAGAATTACAGAATACCAAAGAATATCAAGGATGCTTTCACTCTACGAAGAAATGCTTACCGAGTCCTTCTTACTCGAGCAAGAGATGGTATGATTTTATATCTACCAAATGACGAATTACTCAATGAAACGAAAGAACATCTCATTAAATGTGGTGTTGAAGATTTGAATTTCGTTGATTCGGTTCAGTAATTTAACTCTGAATGCAATCATAACTACGAGAACAGCACTCAAGCGATTGCAAGAAGTTGCAAGACTTGGTGGTAATGTCTTTGAAGAATTAATGGAGACTGTCAAGGTTGCAAGTTTAGGACAAATTACCGATGCTCTGTTCAATGTTGGTGGACAGTATAGGCGTAACATATGAATTTGAAATTACTATATATGTTCCCATTCTACCTAAGTGTGGTGATGATTTGACAACTCCGGAGGAAAAAAAATTCTCTGAGTTATTGTCTCATCATTATCGCACAGGAAATACCAATTGGGCTCAAGACTTTTATGCACAGATTTTACCACACTGCAATATTGGTTATTGGAGAGCAAGCGCCTATTTTTCTTCTTCCTTGTATGGGATGCCTGCGATGAAAAAAGCAATCTCCACAATGATCGAGAATGGAGGTACCATTAGACTTTTGACTTCGAATAAAGAACTTTACAAACACGATGTTGATGCAGCGAAACAAGGTTACCGGGATCGCGTTGAAAAGAACGATGTCACAAATCGCTCCGAATTTCTAAAATATGCTTCTAGCAAGCAGACGATGAAGGGCTATGAACTCATTTACAACCTAATTAAATTTAATTTAATGGATTGGAAAGTAGTCACTCGGGTGAAAAGCAAAAAGGCTCTATATCATGAGAAAATTGGTTTTTTCCTTCAATCACCAGATGAATATTATTATTTCAACGGTTCTTTGAATGAAAGTATGAATGCTGCAACTTTCAGTCACGAAAGTGTCGAAGTATTTCATTCTAAAAAGAATCCAATTGTATGTGACTCTATTAAGAGAATATTCACAAATATGTGGTTGAATCTCGACGATAATCTCGAAGTTTGTATTGTCCATGCGGCTGAAATAGAATTTAAAATTAAAAAACAGTTTATTAACACTAATCCCGAAGATGCTAATGAGCCAATAGAGGAGGGGGTAGAAGAGATGGAATACGAATCACTAACTTTACGCCACTACCAAGAAGATGCTGTAAATGCATTTCTGAAGGATGGTGCTGGAAACGGTGTTTTCTCTATGGCGACCGGCACTGGCAAAACCCGGACTGCAAACTATATTCTAAAGTATCTTTTTGAGGCTGGCGAAATTAATTCTGCAATTGTGTGTGTGGGGAACGCCCCTGTTTTGGAGCAATGGACTAATTCTTGGCATGAATTGAAGAATCGGTATGGGCTGGTGCAAATTGAAAACATATACACTCATTATGGAGGAAAAAAGGATTTGAGGACATATGGAATGAATCCTGTCAATAAACTTCTCGTCATTGGAAGGTCTAGCCCCTCAAGATTATCTCGAGTTGTAAAAATGTTGACTCCTGAACAAAAGCAAAAGCTTTTGTTAATTCATGATGAAGTACACGGGCTAGGTGCTCCAGTTTGCAGAGAAAAGCTCCTCGGTCATACTGAACACATACGATATACTCTCGGGCTGAGTGCTACTTGGGAACGTTATGATGATGAAGAAACTGAATTCATCTCTTCGGAGATTGGCGGGGGGAGTGAGGCTCTCTTTTCATATTCACTTGAGCAAGCAATACGAGATGGATGGCTCATAGAATTTGATTATCTGCCTCTTGAATATTCGAGAAGTGTGGAAGATGCTGAGAGGTTTGAAGAAAAGTCAAGAGGAAATTCAATGCCATGGGAACATGAGGATGTTTACAAACAAAGTTTGGAGAAAACAAAAGCCTTCGAAAAATGGGTGAACGAAAACAAAACAGAGGCTACCAAAATGCTGGAGTCATGCGTATTCTTCTGCAAAACCAAAGCTCAGGGAGAGAGTATAGCGGATGTGTTGATTCGAGTGTTACATTTCTCTAAGCATCATCAATATTATTCCAGTGAAATTACAGGCCAAGCAAGTGATCCAAAGAACGTATTGGAGAAATTCAAATCTGGCGAACTAACTACTTTGATTACTGCGGGAAAACTTGACCAAGGGTTTGATATGCCAGAACTGAAAAATGTTGTACTCATGGAATCTGATGCATCGGATTTCAGTGAAAAACGACGTAAATTGGTTCAACGAATTGGACGTATGCTCCGCATAGACCCTAAAAACGAGGCAAAGAGGGGATTTGTTCTTGACTTTGTCCGGTTAATCAAAGATGATGACTATTTGGAAAGCACTAAGAATCATGAAGAAGAGGATCGCAACAAGCCACTATTGGGTGGCATCTCTACATTTGATTTGGATCGGTCTACTTGGCTTCAAGAAGTGTCTATGGTAAAAAAGGTGAAGAAGAATGATTGAACTTGAAGAACTGGTACGTGCTGAATTGAAAAAGTATATCGATGAAAATGACGATATTGAAGCCGACATGGAAGCCAAATTAATGAAAATTATTTCTGATTTGTTGCGAGGAGATAAACCTACACCTGCTAAATTGAAAGGCCTTTTTGATAATGTCAAAGTGGAGGTTAAATCATGACCAAAAATACTTTGCGAATCACAGGTTGGAGATCTGCTGGATTACGATGTCCAGAAACTACCGTTCAACTGAACCAGACAGATAGTAGAATCACATTCATTCAAATGCCAAACGGAACTGGAAAAACTACCACCTACAACTTAATTGATTTTGCCTTTGAAAACCGGGAGCCTGAAGAAATACCGGATGTACGATATGATTTGACCAAACCTCCAATAACAATTTCCAAATGGATTTCAGGTTTGCCAAGAAAATTCAATCCCGAAGATAAAGGAATGTTTGAATTATACTGCGAATTTGATAAGAAGGCATTAATCATTCATCTTGATTTTGATTTTCAATTGAACAAAGTGATTAAGACATACACGTTTGGAGGCCAAACGAAATTCAAATTTGCGGGTTTGAATACCAAAATTAAAACCTTGATCAACAGTGGAATCACAAGTTTCATGATGCTTGATGGGGAAAGAGCGAATGCATTCCTCAACGAAAGTAAAGAAGATGCTTCACATGCGATAGCCAATATCCTCCAATTAGATGTTCTTAACGAAACGCACTTCTATGTAAATTATTATTTCGATGAGGAAATGAAGAAAACAACCAAAAAAGCTGCTCGGAAACAAGAAGTCACTAAAGCCACCAAAGGGTTGCAGAAAGCCGAAGAACTATGGAATAAACTGAAACAGGACCAGAATGAAATAAAACCTAAAATTGAGGCTGCCACCAAAACTTTGGATGGTTTGGAAGATACGAAAGATGCTCTGGGGGCAGGTGATAGTGCACGTTCAACACAAATCCAAGACCTCAGAGATAAGATTGGTGAGGCCAAAACTTCCTGGCATGAGGAACAGAATAAGCAAATTCCGTTGATGTGCGAGCATGTTCTAGCCTTCAACCCAAATTTTGGTTCTGAACTTCAATTATTTCGTGACAACCTTGAAAAAAATAAATTGCCAGAATCAGCCGGAAAAGAGTGGTTCATTGAACTATCGGAACAGACATCATGTGTATGCGGTAGGCCGATTGAAGCGACTCAAAAGGCCCATATTCAAACCTATTCATCACAATATTTATCCACAAACCACCAGAATATTTTGAATAATATTAAATCAAAAATTCGCGAAGACATTGAACCTCACTCAGGAAATTTCGATGTGAAAAGTGATGAACTTCAAGCATTAGTTGGCAGTTCATCTACGCATTATCAAGAAATGAGAGCCAAGATGCAGGGGCTTGAAGAACTAACTGAGGAAATTGCTAAAGAAACCGGAAGGGAAGAGGAGTTGGCTTCGTTGGTGACAGGCATAGTTCAACTTGAGATCGATATTGAGAATCTTGAACTAGAAAAGGCAAACCTAAATGGAGGAGCTGGAAATCCTCTGTCTGTAGCATATGTCAAGGTACAATTTGATACTGCTAAAGAAAATCTGAAACAATATACTGAGGCATATTTGCTCGTTACAAGAGAAGCTAAGATTCACGAGATGATAGAAGCGATTTATACTAACGTTAGGACTACAATTTGCGAAAAATTAACAGAGGAAACAAATATTGTATGTAGGGATATTTTAGGCAACGATGATATGGAAATTGAATCCATTGGTAAGTGTTTAATTCTAAAAGACAGTCAAACCAAAGAAACCGGAGGTAGTGTCGGCCAAACCATGGTATTAGCATATTCGTTTATTCAAGTATTAAACGAACAAACTGGAGTCCAAATTCCTCTTATTTTAGATTCTCCTGTTGGTCCGCTTGATGATGAAAACAGAAAAGAAATTGCAAACCTCTTATGGGGTCTTGGTGAAAGAAACATCATCATTTTCATCATCAATACAGAAAAGCAGGACTTTGTAACTCAAATTCAAGATAACGCACAATCGGAAGGTAAAGAGAGTGAGGTTCACTACATTACTCAGTTCAAGAGAAATGCCAAAACAGAACGCTTCTTTGGTAAAGGTGATGGAAACGGGTTTATTTCTTATGAAACTGAATTCTTTGCAGATTTTTCAATTACTGATATAACAGATGGAGATGTGTAAAATGAGTTTTGATATTAGCGTAACGGGTGAAGAAGAATTATCTAAGCGAATTCATGGCAGAAGGCCTTCATCTAATGCCAAAATGTATGATGATTACCATCTCATGCTAATGCTCGGTTTGGCTGCTGGATTCCCCACCTCGAAAGATAATGAAAACTCTGGAGAAAATCGTAATTTCTATCAAGGCAATTCACCTCCCGAAAGCTACCGAAACTCGTGGCCGAATATTGTTGGTTTGGTCATAAATACCGTTGTTCAAGATGAAACCGGTGATACTGCGGACAAGTCAGAATTAAATACGATTATCCAAACCTTAGTGTCAGGTGATGCAGAAGAAACCTTTACTGATATTTTTTGGGAAAAAATAAATGGTTTTGCTCGTACAGGTGCTCTTAAGATCTGTGATATTCCTAACGAACCCATGACCTGGGATGAATTTTTGCGTTTCAGATATTTACCTCTTCTAAAGGCATTGAGTGATGACAAAAGCGGTGACGGCTCAACCACTCACGAAGCGGACTTAATTGAAAAATGGGAAGCTGAGGATTGAGGATAAACTGATTGGATCCGGATGTCTTGCGATTATCATCTAAACATTCTAGGGTATTCACCTTTTAGTTCTTGAATGATTGAGAATAAATCTTCGGCATTGGGGTTCTTATTATTGAAATATGAATTAATTTTGGAATTAATTGAGGAACTAGATCTCCTGAGTGAAGAATATATTTCCAAATGATTGTACAGAGATTTGGGAGAAATATCTTTTTGACGATAACTTACATTATCACTTACATGTTGTGTCACATCTATTCGATTTCTGCGAATGAAAAGATCTTCCTTGTCAACAAATTCTGAAGCTTGAAATCTCATTTGTTCTGATGAGTAATTAATTTGCTTTTCTAGTGGATAATCTAAGATAAATTGCTCAAAAGTTCCAGTAACATTTGGTATTTCTTTTAAAGTACGCTTTAGAATATAATTAGACTCATCAAGATTAGGCGTAATGTGATGTGCGACATAGTGGAGTATTGCTAATTCAACTGAGACTAATAATGAAAATGATGAGAATTTGCTAGGAGTATATCCTCTAGATTGGCGCGATATCTTAGGATGTAATTTGTCTATTTCAACTATTAGTGCAAAATACCGATGGAGAAGGATATGTAAATGCAATCCATCTGGGCTTTCATCTATTTTTGCTTTTTCGTGTAAATTAACCCTAATAGGATGCGCCAACCTCGCCAACGTTGGCAAGGATGGTTTGCGAGTAATAGAAACAAAGTCACTCGAACTCATTCGTGATGAATTCATACTACTATTCCACCGGTCTATTATTCTAGAATAGATTCCAAGTCTAGAGACCTTATTGGTTCTAGAAAATGTTTTTTTACCTTTTTCTTTTTTTCCACTTTCAGATAATGGAATCATTTTTCCGGCTTTTGATAATAGGATGCGAGCAAACCTTTCATCAGAAAAATCAGGCCCAGGCTCATTTAGTACGTAATCGTCAAACATGGATAGTCCTTCAAACCTTCCTGCTGCTGATTCTTTTCTAAGTAAGTTAACATATGCCATATCTAAATATGGAATATCGGAAAATGCATCACCTGAACGTGGGCGTAACATTGCTAAATACTCATTAGGGTCACCACTTTGCCTGATTTGTGTAAATAGAGTTTCATAATGATTTTGTAACGAATTCTTTTGACTGCTAAAGGGGTTGTTTATGGAAAGATCTCCGATTATTCTAACCAATTGCTTCTCTAGATTCTGAATCTTTGATGAATCATGGCTAGATCGCCTATAACTTATATCCGAAGATAGCTGCAAAGCATTCCGCCTCATATCGATTAATTTTCCGAGTTGCTTTCGAGAAAATAGTTCGTCAATTGTATCTTCAAAATCATTGTACTCAGAGATAAAGGCTTCTAGTTCATGAATTCTCTCGTAGTTCCATCTTTCCACGTGTTGAATACTTCTTTTATTACGCTTGATTATGTAAGGTGATTTTTGGTGAACTTCTTCTACGAGTTCTTCTTCTATATCGGATTTTAACTCGTCAAAGGCTTTACCAATTTTGTAAATTAGTAGATCATCATCAGGATTACGCAGAATATCTGGTAATTCAAAAGACAAAGCCCATTCAAACTCTTCCTCAATAATATTCATTGCATCTAATGCTGATTTTGATGACCGTCTGCTACCTTTTATCCATTCTCCACTTGGATGTTCATGGGGATTACTGCGGACTTCTTCCATTCTAGCCATGCATGCAAATACTACGGGCATTTTCGCTCCCTCATATTTTCCTAGACTATTAATAGAAGGATGGAAAAACCTTGGCCCATCAAATTTTTCCATTATTTCAAACCATTTTCCTTGTAAGATTGACCCCAAATTATGCATTATCTCTTCCATCATGCTGGGACTATAATGATGGGCCTCGAGTTCAATACAGTATCTAATTAGTGACAATTCACGCCCTGACATATCGGGATGGGTTCCTTCTAGATTATTATGAATAAGCCTCAATTTGTGAAATACTAAATCTGCGGTTATTGTTTCATTGATGAGAGTTGCTTTTTCTCTTAAGTATGCACACGAGCAAATGTCTTCCACCCATACCCCAAATACCTCCATCTTCGCACTAGCAATCATTTCGTCATATTTGTATTGGGGGAATGAAGAATCCGACAATTCTTGGGCAGGCTGATCAAATTCTAATTCCTCCGATGTTGAATGGCCAACGACAAAATCATGGATGTACATCATTTTGTTACCGTCTTTGTCAAATGGGGTGAAATAAATTCTACCACTATTCGAGTGGATTCTCGATCTTATGATCATGCCACCATTGTATCCAGATGCACGTCCAATTACTTGTCCTCTGTGTAGTCCACCTTTTATCCACTCGTCGATTGCCGAAAGTTCATCTTCATCCTCTAAGTTCGCATACTTTTTGCTTGCTTTGGGAGATAATATAGTACAACCGTCTCTAAATGAAATAGCCTTAGTAGGAGCCGCGTGTTTGCCAAAACTAAAAGGTGTATTTCTGCACTTATCGCAACGTAGTTGGTATCTACATTTTTCAATCCAACGTAGGCCAACAAATATTACCGCTAATCCTGACAGCTGTTTTCTGTTGAAATCGATAATACCTGAATGGATTAGTTTAGGAACTTCTATGATCAATCTCTCAAATAGTTGTTCTATTGCGCCTTTTATTTCAGTTGAATTAGAAATCTGAGAGTAATATAAGGTCCACATCTTTTCAATATACTCGCCGATATCATAACCTTCATGACCAAGAAGTTCCAAAGGTATGATCGATTCAACTTTCTTTTTTGCAGCCATGTTTTCACCTCCCTTACTAAGAATATATTTCTCTAAAATAAGGACCCTCATTCTGTGATAAGGATAGTATAATGCACCGATAAATTATTGAGTTCTCTTCTTTATCTTGCACAGTTAGCCCTCAGTATATGGTTTATGCCAATAACTCGAGCCTATAAATACTTCCTAGTAATTAGATTGCATTTCATAATTTGTAGTCAATTAGATATTATTCAACTTGTTTGTGAAAAACTAATAAAGTCTCCTTTTTCTTGATAATTAGTGGTCAATATTGACAATTATATTTATTTAATATGGAATTATGGCTTGCAGTAAGTCGTTTTATATGTTCTTGTGTTTTTGGCCTACTTTTACACAGTCTTCCTTATATACAGGGATTCTAACCCCGGTAATATCCGGAGTAGTTAGGGGGGCCGAACTCTGCTGGAAAAAAAAGGAGTTGAATAGATGAAAAACAAACAGCAAAACGAAGAAGAAACAAGAGATACAGCGATTGACTTGAAACTGAACATGAAGTTTGGGAGCGCCTCTAGAAAAACTACATTGACACTGGATATGCTCGATTTCCACAAGGCAAACCTTGCATCACTCAAGCAGATTGGCGCACCATCGAAGGTTTTGAGCGAGCGAGAACTTGCACGTAATGCGTACTTGACTGATGAGCGAAGCTTTCGAAAAGTAAAGTGGTGGCAAGGCAAATTGGGCGTTTTGACCCAATTAGGGGCATTCAATCTAATGGAAAGAGACGATTCCTTTGTACTTGACAATGAGTGGTTGAAGTATGATTCTCATGGGAAAACTTCGAGCGAGCCTACATGGATGGACGTTGATGTGGGTGAGGAAAAACCGATGTCATACCCGGTAGATGGAGTGGTGCTCGGAACTTACAATGACATTGGATTTGAGTTGGAGTTTGGAAGCGACGGAGATGGGGACCCTACGGTTCAAATCTTTGTCAATGATAAAGACAAGGAAGTTGCTGAGGAATTGATTAAGTGTTTTGAAGATGAAACCTTCAACAATTTACTATCTGGAAAGGTCTTGGATGGTCAATTTTCCATCTTGAACCGAACCAAGCTCGAAAGTGGCGACGCCATTCTTTCCGGCGAAGTGCTAGAGGCAATTCATCGAGACATCATTACTTATCGTCCTTTGATGAAAACTATTGCTGCGGCTGGAGAAGACCCCTCTCGCGGCATACTTCTATGCGGACCCCCTGGGTGTGGCAAGACCTCAGCAGTCCGACTCATATTGAAGGAGATGCCAAATCAAACAGCGATATTAGTATCAAATACGAGTTTGCAACGTGATGGTTTGAGGACGATTTTTAGTGTTGCCCGTCGCCTTAATGCTCTGCTAGTTCTTGAGGATCTAGATGCTATAGGTGGGCTTTCTCGTGATATATCGCAGCACCCAATTCTTGGCCAATTACTCGAGTTACTTGATGGATTGGAAGGGAACGGGGAAGTGATTGTCCTAGCAAGCACAAATCTTGTTGAAAAATTGGATTCTGCTCTTACAGCACGACCTGGGCGATTTGACCGTATCATTACAATTGAGCCCCCATCGAGTTCGGTAAGAAAAGAATTACTGCAACGTTCACTGAATCGTTTTGGTGGCTTTGATGGCGACCTTTCTCAAGCGGTTCGTTGCACGGATGGATTCACTGGAGCATATATTGCTGAATTGGCAAAATCAACTTGGCTGGAACAATTGCGCTGCGGTGATAAGTGTATTACTCAAGACCATCTTAATTCCGCAGTGGACCAAGTCTTATCACAATTCAACCGAGCAATGGATGGGCATCGTTCAACTTCAAAACCCCATAACTGTGCAGCTGGAGTTGATTACCAATGACCGTAATATCTTCGCTAATAGCACAAGGTTGTATCTGTCAAACTGTTGATGTTTATGCCTGGAGGTCGATTCTATGAAAGTCTGTAAATGTTGTAAGAGGAAAGTTGAAGATCTTGAGCGATGTAGAGAATGCCGTACTAATTTTTGTTCTGTGTGTAAAAGAAAAGGCGCTTGTCACACAAAACGCTTCGGTCATGGGCAATTTGGCCAAGGTTATTCGGGAGCATCTTTAATGAGGCCTGTGCGAAGTAGAAGCTTATTTGACCAATTGGATGAAATAGGGGTAGAGGAGTGGTATTCACATGACTGAACAGACATTGCCAGATCTCCTTACCAATTTTGGAATTGTAACCAAAATTCGGCAATTAAATGAACGTGAAGAAGAAAAAGAGGTCCCTTATTGGGCATCAAGTCACATGTACGATCCTTCTGCTTTGAATTGGGGTGAAACATCAATTTCTCTACAGAAATTTAAACAATCTGGAAATACTCACTATTTTGGAGTGATTGAACTGGGAATGGCTGATGCATTATGCCGTGTACCGTCTCTTCCTGAATCCACAGATACACTTGAAATCGCGCGCAGAACCATTGAAAATGATATTACTAAGCAATACCAGCGACCAATAAATTTTGATCGGATTGACAACATAAGCAATTTCCTAAAAGGGTCGCCTACAATCGTTAATCCAATCATTTTACACATCCCTGAAAATTCAAAGCAAAATGGTTCTGTGCTGATTGAAACTAGACCTAACGGTAGTTCTGTAATGAAAATTAATTTGAAAAAAATCCCCTACATACTTCGCAAATGCGTTGATGTGGACCCGATAACGGGAAATGATTACAGACCAATAGATCTCGTTGATGGTCAGCATCGTGTTCGTGCATCTCGAACAGATATGAAATCTGTCGCAGTCACTGTTCCTTTTGTTCTAATCGACGAAAAAATGGGTGTCAATGATGCTGGAAGAATTTTCGCTGAAATCAATGTTCAACATGATAAACTTAAGGAATTGCATGAACTTCATCTTCGCTATGTCCTAAAACTATCAAGTCATATTGATTCTCAGGATTTTGGTGAGGTTTCTGAAGAACTCCTTGAGAGTGAAGATATAACTGAAATTAGAACAATGAGGCAACGCTATGCGAATAGAATAGCTTACCGCATTGGTGCAAATCTTACATTTGAAAAAACAAGCCCCCTATACAAATTAATAAGGTTCTTCAACAACCATAATCACAAACCTGAAGCCGTAGATGCGAAAGATTGGGTGGAATATGCTGGGAAGTGGATTCTGCAACAATATGGCCCTGAATGGGACATAGAAAAGGTTCAAAGAATAATTCAATGTTATTTCGAGGCATGGAAAAATACTGTAAACATCGACCCAAAAACAGGAGTAATCTATGAGGATGTCAATACTGTAGATAGATGGGGCTTTGTAAAGAATACTGCAACAAAAAGAGATAATGAATCATATGTATTCAAGAAAGCCTCATTCAAAGCAATCATGTCGCTTTTCCCTATGTGTGTTCAACTTTCAAAGGCCGAAGAAATTGATTCTGAGCAAGAACTTGTTTCTGCATTTTTGAAAGTTCTCACTCCTTGTCAAGCAATTGATTTTGGAGACTTAGAAATATGGAAAAACCGGATATTTGGAATGGGTGCAAAAATCGGTGAGATAGAATCTCATCTGTATCATTGGATGGCATGGGCTGTCAGGGAATTTGCATTAACTGGTATATCAGTTGATGCTGATGAGGCCTGGAATACTGATGAAGGCATTGACATCGATTCGGCACCGGGGAGAGGATTTTTTTCTGGCGTCAATACCTCTTACTTTCGAGGAGTTCTGCGTATTGAAGATTTATACTCATCAACAGAAATTGATGGTATGAAAATTACTGTGGAAGCTGAACCTATTCCGAATGAAAGTAGAGCAAAAACAATTTCAATACAGTACCGCGACTGTAATGGGAAAATACGTCCCATTAACAAAATAAAGCCGAATTTCAAGGGTCCAAGCAAAAGTGTAGGATACAATTACTTTTCCCAAACGATGGGGACTGGGCCTGACCTAAAAGGAGTTTCAGAACTCATAATAACTGTGACCTCTGGAAATTTATTTGCTGAAAATACTGAATTGTTTCGACAGGAATATACAGTCAACGAACTCAAACAATTAAACGGTAGAGTAATCTATATTTCTTCGCAAAAACGAGATGTAGAACAATCTTCAGGCGGAGTTGAATTTACAGAGATCCCACTATCAACAGAATCAGATTTCGAACATTATGATGTCGAAATCCCAGAAATTGACGAGGACGAAGAGGGTGAAGAAGAGTCAAAATACAACTTTTCCGATAATATTTTGCCAAAGAATAGTTTCTTCCCATCATTCATTCGCGATAGAACAATAGTGTGCTATGATTGCTTTCACGGAAACGACCACAAGTGTGGATACAATGCTTTTAATTAATATTCAAATCGCTGGATTTGACCAAAATACTGGATCACAAGTAATCATTGGATAATCTGAACTACGCAATATCCACCTAATATCAACATATTTTGCCTTTGAATCAATGTTAATTGGGCAAAGGGTCTGGGTGGATTTGTCAATTTTATATCGTTGTGCCTCATCAAATACGAATTTACGTGTATATTTGGAACGATGTTCATCTTTGTAACCTGCCTCAAGTAAGAGGTCAATAAGCGCTTTCTTATTCTTTGCAGATGTTAATTTTACATTTACCAAGTCAATCCACTCGGGAAGTGAAGTACCTTTCGTTTTATCACTTTTGATTTTTACAACAACTAAATGAAACGGAACAGAAATCGGTTCAAGTTGTTCAATGGGATGAACTTTGGCAACAGGATTAGGGTTCAATGAAGTCTTAACCTCTACCTCCCAGGTATCTTCCTTCACAAAATCATGTAGCCCTCCCGATGGGCCTTTCCAATAATCTAACGCTTTTTGACCGTGACCATTGGACATAAGGTTGTGCAGCACTATTATTTCTCCAACCAAACCAACTTCTTCTTCATTACTAAGCCTCTCCGTTTTGGCTTTCTTAAGTAAATCAGAATAATCATTGATTACCGCCCATACAGATTCATCGGTATTTGCTGGGTCAAAATTCAACATAAGATCTTCATAAAGTTGTTTGATTTTAGTTCTTAAGACGCAATCAATCTTGATATGAAGAGCGTTTGTAGTACTCTTAGACCCAGGATTTACATCGACTTTATATTCAACCGTACTAAATTCCGTAACATAATCTTTGGATTTTGGCTCAAGGCTGTTGTTAAAAACGATATAATCAAAATCACTTTCATAGCGAACTGATACTTCTGGTATGGACTTCCCTGAAGAGTTATTCATTATTTTTAGGCTTCCTTTAATAGACCCAGTTTGTGCACGTTCAAGCACATCGATTACATTTGTTATACTGCTCATAAGAATTCCTCTCATTCTAGTTTTAAGTGATTATTCCACCATTTTTCGGAGTTGTATTTTTTCCTTTCGTCGTTGGTGAGTTCGGCAAGAGGAAATCCAATGGACAATGCCACAATGTGTTCAGATGTACCCAGTGTTGCGCGAGATGATTCATCCTTTTTTGGTTTAGAATTTTTATCAACCAAATAGACCAACAAGATTGGATTCTTGGAGTCTCTTTTTCCACAATGCGTCTTCATTGTAGTCCCACTTTTATCTGAAGAGGATATAGCAAAATCATTTACTTGCGGCAATTTCGACAAATCATCTATACCTTTTCCAGCGCGTGATCTTTGAATAAGATTAAGATCAAAAGTATGAGAAGAGGACCCAAATCTAATTGACAGATCTCCCTTACCAGGATCTTTTCCGACTATTGCAACTGTCCAAGATGAACACTCTGTTCCACTCTTCTTTCTCACCTCCAAATATTCTAAGATGAATTTTTTATTGTAGGGGTCATTAATGAAATTATCAAGACTATCCTTAAAGAAATCAACAACATCGTCTAGAGGAATCTTGTCAAAAACATAATTGCCTCGGGGGGTTCTTGTTGGAATTTTCCCTCCGCTTGGAATCATCTTGTCAACGAGTTCACCAAAAACTTCAAGATTATCAAGATTCTTTTGCTCATGGTCTGCTTTTTCAGAATCAATATTAATGGGGAATCCAGCAGCCGTTTTTGGTAAATAATCACCCGAAAGCATTCCATAAACTTCTTTTCTCTTTTTGGGTATTTTCCCAATATCTGTTGGGAATTGCCCTGCCGCTTTCATAACCGGAACAGCGTAATAACTTGGGTCAAGGCCGGACATTTGGAAATGGCGAATTGTGTCATGAAGATCTTCTTCTACTACTTTTAGTTTCCAAAAATGATCCCGCAAATTACTCGTCATGTGTATATTCACGAGATCTTCATTGCCTCCACGGAAACCAAACCAGCGTCCTTGTTGGAGTAATGTATCTGATTTGACCGTTTTTGGTTCTCGCACAAAGTATGTAGTGTAAAGATTCTCTAATGTGAAACCACGTGAGAGACGTGCCGCACCGATAGCGATAACTGCATAAGGTTGATTTTCAGGATACTTTAGATCATTTCCTTTATCTTCATCGGATGAAATCTCCAATACTTCCGGGAAATTCATACACTCCATAATTGAAAAATATTCTCTAAGAGATTCGATGAGGTCTGTGAAGTTCGGCGGTGAATTGATTTTTGGACTATTAGTCTTGTATCGTGCCTCTAATTCACCATACCAAGCTTTGGTTTCCTTGGTTGTTCCCCCGGAAAAAATGGTATCTCTTATTCTTTCAACAAAGGGAGTGACTGTATCAAGTATTCCATGCATCGTTCTTTTTGTTTCCTTAGTATGAATTAACATTGACTGATGAAAATTCGGATCTCTGCCATTGCGAATGAATTGTATTCCTATAGCAATGAAAAAGTCGAATAACGAAGTTTTTAAACCCGTTTTTATGGCCTCTTTCAAATTTTTCTTTTCCGTATTTTCTCGATAAAATACCGCCTCTTTTTCTCCAACTCCGCTCAAAAATTTTGTGAATTTTGGCACATCTTCAGGACACATCTTTTTAAGCCCAAAATATCCCTTTGGTTCTGGTAGTAAATAGATGAAATTCCGAGGGAATAGTGTAAGAATATGGTTTCCTAAATCATCTTTTAATGTATCTCTTGATGGGGGAACAAACATATTTGCAAATGGACTAGCAGTAAATCCAATATATACACTATTAGGAACTCCATGGAGTATTGTTCGAACTTCTTTATTGATCCGAGATGCTTTTGTTTCTTCTTCACTCGGTTTCTTTTGGGACAATACTAAATTTAGTGAAGCATGGTCAGCTTCATCATCAATCAAAAATAAATTTATTGCAACTCCTTTTTCCTTTGCCTTAGGTAGAATATCATCCGAAAGCCACTTTCCTAATTTACCCAATGTGGAAACATTCTTTTTGGTGACAATAATGCAATTTTCGCTGGTGAAATCCCATTTACGATCCCAATTAGCGCCTCCCACATCCCCACTACCACTCTTTATCACATCGAGATTAGTTCCTTTGTGCCACTTCTTAGCCTTAGGAATTGCGTTAACAGGGTCAACAAGATCGTTGAATATGCGTTTTTGGGTTTGGGCTCTTAGGTCATTGAAGTTTCCACCTGAAAGAACGACAATAAGGTTATATTTTGAATCGGCTGCTCTTGCAATTAGTGCGGTAAAGTTAGCCGTTTTACCAGATTGAACGTTGCCAATCACGAGCCCAGATATGGGTTTAAAGGGGCTAGAAGATGGATTTGGGAGTAGATTCACCAAATCTCTTGATGAAGCAGAAATATTGTTTTTTGCTTTGATAGGTAAGTCCAATACATCTTCAAAAAATACTCTAAAGTTATGGTGCTTTTTACTCTTGTAGGAATACCAATTAATAGGAGGTGAAACTAGTTTGGAAGATATCACTGAAGGTAATGGATCTGGAATTGGAATATGCGAAGAGCAAATAGTCTCAATCATTTTTTTATCAACTGATGGAAATTTCTTCTCTAAATGGGAAATCAAATCCGCAGCAGTGGGTTTTTTGGTTTGTCCTTGTATGAAAAGTTCCGCCGCTTCGTTAATTTTTTCACTCGTCATTGATGTCACCTCATTTCTGTTTTTTGAACCATTCTTTGATTACATCAAAGGCA
>Ga0208879_1001974_pt1 | contig 18677 bp, 20 predicted proteins | sample Knorr_S15_td_Bot_FD_185605 | JGI IMG/M metagenome (GOLD analysis project Ga0208879, IMG submission 185605) | Marine microbial communities from Southern Atlantic Ocean transect - Knorr_S15_td_Bottom_ad_5009_LV_A (SPAdes) (version 2) | ecosystem: Environmental > Aquatic > Marine > Oceanic | place... | reverse complement strand
TTTTTTAAATCTATTTTTGGATATATTTGATTTTACATAAATTTTTTTTACATTTTTTTTTTTAATTTTATTTTGCGACGTATAATTGAAAGTTAAATTTTTTAAAAAACGAATATTTTGTACTAGCCTTGAATAATAATTTTCATAATTGCTAATTTGTTCATCAGCAAAACAGTTTACAATAAAATAAATTTTTTTTTTATGATTATCATGAATGATAATTGTTTTAGGTCTCATTAATCTTATATCAGGAATTTTTAAGTCGTCTGAACATCTATCAGGAATTTTTTCAATATATCTAATAATATCGTAAGAAAAGTATCCAACCAAAAGTGAGGAAAGAGGAGGGAGATTTTTTGGTAATGGAAAATTAAAATTTTCAATAAGTTTTTTTAAAAAGGGATAAGGGGAACCTTTTAGTAGTTTTTTTTTATTTTTTTCTATTATATGAATTTTTTTTTTATTAAATTCCCAAATTTTATCTGGGTCAGCTCCTATGATCGTATAACGCCCTCTAAATCTTCTTTTTTCTACAGATTCAAAAATAAAACTATTTTTTTTAATTAAAAAATTATTAATTATATTTTCAATGGTTTTATTGTTTTTGCAGTTAGCTTTGTGAAATATTATTTGATTTTTTTTGTTTTTATGTTTTTTTTTAAAACTTGATAAATTTGTATTGATATTCATTAGTTAAAACGATTTTTTACTTCATCTAATGTTTGATAATTTATGTCTATTTTATATCTTTTTCTGATGTAATTATCATAAGTATTATACAATTCACCTGTAATTTTGATTTTAGCTAAATCTAGATATTTTTGATATTCATCAGAGTTTTCCTTAATAGTTACATTCTCAATTTTATCAATATAAATTAAAAAGTTCTCGGAAAAACTCATATCATTCACCACAATTATTTTTTTCTCTGGAAAATAATAAATATGACTAATTAAGTCTTTTTTTAATACTGTATTATCATTTTGATTTTCCAGGGTAATTTTTATGATGGGTGCATTTTCATCTTTTGATAATTTGTCAAAATCAGACTTAATAAAATTGTTTTTATTTATTTTAATAATTATTTCAGAAATCAATTTTCTTTTAGTTGCATTTTCTAAGTTTAATAATATATCCTTTCTTACAGTTTCATTCTCAATTTCTCTCTGGATCTCTTCGGTTTTAATAATTTCTACGATAAAATATTTATCTTTTTTTTCTATTAAAGAAATTGATTCTACATCACTCACATCAAAAATACTTTTAGCTAAATCTTTTGAAAGATTGTTAATTGCTTTTAAATTTATATCTTTCCCTGATTCATTTAAGGTAATTGATCTAGCTTCTTTTAAATTAAACTTTTGAATAATATTTTCTAAGTTTTTTCCTTCAATTATCATATAATCAATTTCATCAATCTTTTTAAAGAAAGTATCGTTAAACTCTTCACTGCCAATTAATTTTTTTGGAGTTAATTCTATTAATTTTACTGATTTATAAGTTTCTTTGTATTTATTTTTATTATTTTTAAAATAAGATTTAATTTGATTTCCAGAAAAGTTTATTTTTTTTTTGAAGATATCATTTAAATTTATAAGTTCAATATTCCTTTTTTGATTAATTTTATCATATGTCATATTAACCAAGTATTTTGTGGGAAGAATTCCACCCCCAATAAAATTTAACAATTGTTTTCTCTTTTCACGTTTAGAAAAATCAGCTTCAAAGTCAGCAGCTGTTATATTATTTTTTAATAAAAATTTTTCATATTCAATTCTTGAGAATTTATCTTCTCTTTTAAAATCCTTTTGGCTTTTGATTAACTTGCTTAGAGAGTTATCTGATAGTTTAATACCAAAATGCTCAACTTCTTTTTCCATTAATTTTTCTCCAATAAAAGAGGAAAGAAATTTCTCAATTTGATCAGTTTCTATTTTTTGATTAGGAGAAGCAAATTTTTGTACAAAATTAAAGAACTCTTGTACAGAGTATTTTTCTTTGTCTATTACAACTATAACATTTTTGCTACCTCCTACAAAGTTGCTTCCCATACCCCAAAAAACAAAAGGAATAATTATGATTCCCATAAGTATTTTTGCGTAGATTGATCCAGAAAATTTTCTAAAAGCCCCTAACATTTTAATTAAAGTTATTTTATTTTATTGTTATATATTTAGATACTCTATAAATTAAATTTTTAATCATGACAAATAAATTAAGGTATTTCATCGGTAATTGGAAAATGTTCGGTGATTTTGGATCGTTCAAAATTATCCATAAAATAAATCAATTTAGTCATGAATCTAAAAACCAATTTAAAAAAAAAATTATTTTATGTGTTCCTAACACATTGATTTATTTTTTTAAAAAAAAACTTAAATCAAAGATTATTTCACTGGGTGTTCAAAATTGTCATTATCATCAAGGCTACGGTCCTTTCACTGGTTCTGTTAATGCATCAATGCTTAAGAAAGCAGGAGCGGAATTTATAATTTTGGGTCATTCTGAAAATAGATCAGAGGGAGAAACAAATCAATTAATAAAAAAAAAAATTAAATCAGCTCTTAAAGAAAAATTAAATATTATTTTTTGTATCGGTGAAACATTTAAAGAAAAAAAAAAAGGAAAAACTTTTTCTATTCTTAAAAAGCAAATAAGAAGTTCATTAGAAAAAAAATTTAATATAAGCAAAATTATATTTGCATATGAGCCCGTCTGGTCAATTGGAACAAATAAAATTCCTAAAATGAATGAATTAGAAAATACTATCAAATTTATCAAAAATGAACTTAAGAAGACTTTTAAAACAAAAAAATCTCCCAAAGTTCTGTATGGGGGCTCTGTTAACGATAAAAATATATGCCTGTTTTCTTTAATTTCTGAAATTGATGGCTTTCTAATTGGAGGAGCGTCACAATATCCTAAAAAATTTATTGATATAGTAAAAAATTACTATAAATAACAGTCATGGAAAATTTCATTTTAATCCTGAACATAATCTTAGCCATCCTTTTGATTGGTGTAATACTTTTGCAGAGATCTGAAGGTGGAGCTTTAGGTTTGGGTGTTTCTCAGGATAATTTTATATCTTCTAGATCAGCTGGCAGTTTTTTAACCAAAACAACAGCAATAATAGCCGCCTTATTTATTATAACGAGTATTTCATTGACAATTATTTCTAAAGAAGAATTTTCCAGCACATCTGTTTTAGAAAAAGTCGAAAAAGAAGAAAAAGATTCTTCCGAGCCTCAAATTCCAAAATCTGATTAATAATTTACCTTTATTTTTTATTTAAAATTTACTATACTGCACTTCCATGGCGCGATATATATTTGTCACTGGCGGCGTGGTTTCATCGTTAGGGAAGGGTCTCACTTCAGCTTCGTTAGCATCTTTGTTACAATTAAGAGGTTTTAAAGTCAGAATTAGAAAACTTGATCCCTATTTAAATGTAGATCCCGGTACGATGAATCCTTTTCAACACGGAGAAGTTTTTGTAACGGATGATGGAGCTGAAACAGATTTAGATATAGGTCATTACGAAAGATTTACTGGAATTTCAGCTACAAAATCAGACAATATTACAACAGGCGGTATTTATAGCGATATTATAAAAAAAGAAAGAAAAGGGGATTATTTAGGTGGAACTGTCCAAGTAGTTCCACATGTGACTGACCGTATAAAAAAATTTATATCTCATGATATAAAAAACGAAGATTTTGTAATTTGTGAAATTGGTGGAACTGTTGGGGATATAGAAAGCTTACCTTTTCTTGAAGCAATTAGACAATTTTCAAATGACTTAGGCAAAAACAATAGTTTATTTATTCATTTAACTCTAGTTCCTTATATGAAAGCTTCAGGAGAACTTAAAACAAAACCAACTCAGCATTCAGTTAAAGAACTAAGAAGCGTAGGTATTCAACCAGATATAATTATCTGTAGATCAGAAAAGAAAATTCCAGTACCGGAAAGAGAAAAAATATCTTTATTTTGTAATGTAAATATCGAAAACGTTATAGAAACTATTGATGTGAGAACTATTTACGAAGCACCAATTAGTTTTCACAAAGAAAAACTTGACGATAGAGTCTTAACATATTTTAACATTAAGAATAAAAAACCACCAAATCTTACAAAGTGGAAAAATATTACTTCAAAAGTTCTAAATTCAAAAAAGGATGTAAATATATGTATTATAGGAAAATATGTTAATCTTAAAGATGCATATAAATCTCTAGATGAAGCACTAATACACGGAGGAATATCAAATAATCTTAAAGTTAATCTTATCAGAATAGACTCAGAAAATTTAAAAATTGAAAACTTAAAATCCTTATTGAAGAATGTATCAGGAGTACTTATTCCTGGTGGTTTTGGTAAAAGGGGTAGTGAGGGAAAAATCGCTGCCATAAAATATGCAAGATTGAACAATATACCTTTCTTTGGGATTTGTTTTGGTATGCAAATGGCTGTAATTGAGGCAGCCAGGAACTTGTTAAATATAAAAAATGCCTCGACCAGCGAATTTGGTAATAATTGTACTCCTGTTGTTGGATTGTTAGAGGAATGGCAAAAAGGAAAAAAAATATTTAAAGGAAGTGAGAAAAACTTAGGTGGAACAATGAGATTAGGTTTGTACGAAGCAATATTAAAAGATAATTCTTTAATATCCAAAATATACTCAATGAAAAAAATTAGAGAAAGACACAGGCATAGATACGAAGTAAATATAAAATATAAAGAGGAATTTGAAAAAAAAGGATTGATTTTTTCTGCTTTATCGCCGGATGGAATGTTGCCTGAGATAATTGAATTAAAAAACCATCCATGGTTTGTTGGAGTTCAGTTTCATCCCGAATTTAAATCAAGACCTTTTACACCTCATCCTTTATTTTCGTCTTTTGTTAAAGCGGCAGAAATAAATAAAGGAAGAAATTGATGCAAAATAAAATAGTTAAATGCGGCAAATTGAGTATTTCAAATACTAGTCAATTTACTTTGATAGCTGGGCCTTGCCAATTAGAAAATGAAAGGCATGCAATTAATGTTGCAGAAAAATTAAAAGAAATTACTGAAGAACATAAAATAGGTTTGATTTATAAAACATCTTTTGACAAAGCAAACAGAACTAGCATTAAAGGCAAAAGAGGAGTTGGTCTTGAAAATTCTCTACCTGTTTTTGATAAGATTAGAAAAAATTTAAATATACCAGTATTAACTGACATTCACACAATAGATCAATGCCAAGTAGTTTCCAAACATGTAGACATTTTACAAATACCAGCATTCTTGTGTCGACAAACAGATTTGTTAGTTGCGGCGGCCAAAACAGGGAAAATTATTAATGTTAAAAAAGGTCAATTTTTAGCACCATGGGACATGATTAATGTAACAAAAAAAATAGAAGAGTCGGGAAATAATAATATTTTAGTTACAGAAAGAGGAGTTAGTTTTGGCTACAACACTTTGGTTTCTGATATGAGATCAATACCGATAATGGCAAAAAATGGTTACCCTGTAGTTTTTGATGCAACACATTCAGTTCAGCAACCTGGTGGTATGGGAGATAAAAGTGGAGGACAAAGAGAATTTGTAGAATATCTTGCTCGAGCAGCTGTTGCTGTGGGTGTTGCTGCGGTCTTTATGGAAACACATCCGGATCCAGATAATGCACCATCAGATGGTCCCACTATGGTTCCGTTATCAAAAATGTCAAATTTATTAAAACAATTAGTTGAAATTGATAAATTGGTTAAAAATGTCAAAAATCAGTAATATCAAAGCTCGGCAAGTTTTTGATAGCAGGGGGAATCCTACAATAGAATCCGAAATTTATTTAGAAGACGGTAATAAAGCTTCAGCTATTATTCCATCGGGTGCGTCTGTAGGGACACATGAAGCATTCGAGTTAAGAGATGTTGAAAATAAAAAATATTTAGGAAAGAGTGTTCTAAAAGCAATAGAAAAAGTAAATGGTGAAATATCCAAAGAATTGACAGGTTTTGATATAGAAGATCAAAAAAAAATCGATGAAGCTTTAATTAAACTTGATGGAACTAAGCAAAAAAAGAGATTGGGTGCAAATGCTATTTTGTCAGTTTCATTAGCCTCGTGTAAAGCAGCAGCGCTTTCAAAAAAAATACCCTTATTTGAAAATATAGGTAGTGGAAAAACATTACCCTTGCCTCTAATGAATATTATTAATGGTGGAATTCATGCTAACAATTCATTAAGGATTCAAGAATTTATTATGCGACCTGATAAAGCAAAAACCTTTAAAGAAGCTCTCAACATATGTTTTTTAGTGATACAAAAATTAAAATCTCTTTTAAATGATAAAAACCTTTCAACAAATGTTGGAGACGAAGGTGGTTTTGCACCATCACTTGCAAGTAATGAACAAGCGATTGAAATTATTTTAACAGCAATAGAAAGAGCTGGATTTAAAGCTGGCACAGATATTTCTCTGTGTTTAGATGTAGCTGCCAATGAATTATTTAAAGAAAAAAAATATGCTGTAAATTCTTCAAAATTTATATCATTAGAAAAAACGATCGAATATTATTTAGATTTGATTAAAAAGTATCCAATCAAATCCATAGAAGATCCATTTTCTGAAGATGATTGGAATGCCTGGATTAATTTAACTAAACTTGTTAATAAAGATATTCAAATAGTTGGTGATGATTTATTTGTTACCAATAAAGAACGCCTTCTAAATGGCATAAAAGCAAAAGCTGCCAACGCAATATTAGTTAAACCAAATCAAATAGGAACTTTAACAGAAACTATAGAGGTAATTCATTTAGCTCATCAAAATGGTTATAAGACAATTATTTCTCACAGATCGGGAGATTCTGAAGATACATTTATAGCTGATTTGGCGGTAGCTACAAATTCATCTCAAATTAAGACAGGATCTCTGGCTAGGTCTGAAAGAGTGGCCAAATATAACCGTTTATTAAGAATAGAAGATGAACTTGGAAATTCTGTAAAAATAGCTAAAGTTTGAATATATGAAATTTGTAGAAATAATTAATCACAAAAAATTTACTTTAATTAGTATTTTCTTATTTCTTTATGTCATATTCAATCTTTTAGACGGAGAAAGAGGTCTCATTTCATATTATGAAAAACAAAAAATAAAAGAACAACTTATTCAAGAAAAAAAATCACATGTCACACAGTTGAATTTATTTGAAAAAAAAATCAATTTACTTACCGATAGACTAAATCTTGATTATCTAGAAATATTATATAGAAAAAAATTTATGGTTGGTAAAGTAAATGAAAAAATTTATGTGAATATCAATGAATCTAAGACATCCAGAAAAAATTAATAATCCAATAAGTCCAATAAAAAAAAAACCAATTTGGATAAGAACTAAAATTACCAATACTCAAAATTATTTTAAGACTAAAGAGATTATTGATAAAAAAAAACTTCATACTGTTTGCCAAGAAGCTAGCTGTCCTAACATTTCAGAATGTTGGAGCAAGAGACATGCAACATTTATGATAATGGGAGATATTTGTACTAGAGCATGTTCTTTTTGCAATGTTAAGACGGGTAAACCCACTTTTTTGGATCCGTTAGAGCCATCAAAAATAGCCCTAGCAACCAAGGAATTAAATTTAAACCATGTCGTAATCACTTCTGTTGACAGAGATGATCTTGAAGATGGAGGTGCTAATCATTTTTCTAAAGTAATATTAGAAACGAGAAAAATGAATAAAAAAACAACCATAGAAGTTTTGACACCGGATTTTTTAAGAAAAGGAAAATCTTATAAAGTAGTTGTTGATGCTAATCCTGATGTTTTTAACCATAACATTGAGACTGTTCCTAGTTTGTATAGAAGTGTTAGGCCAGGTTCTAGATATTTTGCGTCAGTTAGTTTATTAAAATCAATTAAGGAAATAAATAAAACAATATTTACTAAATCTGGTATTATGCTGGGTCTTGGAGAGACCAGAGATGAAGTTCTTCAAGTTATGGATGATTTATTATCTGCAAATGTAGATTTTTTAACAATTGGCCAATATCTCCAACCTTCAGTAAAACACTATCCATTAAAACGTTATATTCACCCAGATGAATTTCAAGAATTTAAAGAATTGGCATTATCAAAAGGTTTTTTAATTGTTGCTTCTTCACCTCTTACAAGATCATCTTACCATGCTGACGAAGATTTTTCTGAAATGAAAAAATTGAGAGATAAACAATCTCAATGCCATCCGCTTCAATAAAAAAAGAGATTCCCTGTTCTAAAGAAAATTTAATCAAAATGGTTCTTGATATAGAAAAATATCCCGAATTTGTGCCATGGTGTCTTAACAGTAAAATCCACAATAAAAATGATAAAGGAGATAAAGTTGAGATTACAGCCGATCTTACTATTGGAAAAAGTTTTTTTAACGAAACATATAATAGTTTCGTTATTTACGATAAATCCTCAGATTCAATACATGTGACTAATATGGGAGGTCCATTGAAACATTTAGAAAACAAGTGGTTTTTTAAGCAAAAAGGAAATAATAGCGAGGTAGATTTTCACATTGATTTTGAGTTAAAAAATAAAATTTTAAATTTATTAATGGTTAAATCATTTGATATTGGTTTAAAAAAAATTGCTGATGCTTTTGAAAAAAGAGCTATCCATTTATTTAAGAACACTTAAAATTAATTCTAAAGATTTTTTTACGGTAGTATTGCGGATATTAAAGACGTCCTTTGTTTTTGAATAAATTTTTCTTTATTTCGATTTTGCCATCTTTTTTAATATCAATATAAACCAAACCAACTGGTTTTTTTTTGGTGCCACCCGCGGGACCCGCTATACCTGTTATTGATACTGCTATATTAGTTTTACTAATTTTACTAAGATTTTTTACTACAGCAAAACAATTTTGCTTACTGACCTCTCCATATTTAGAAATAATTTTTTGGGACTTTAAGAATATTTGTTTTTGTATAATTTGAGTATGTAATGAGGCCTAATTTAAATACTCTTGAAGCATTAGGTATCATAGTAATTTTACTAGATAACAGACCTCCCGCACAGGACTCAGCACAAGAGATAGTAAGTTTTTTTTGCTTTAATTTTTTAATTATTTTTTTAACTAAAGTTTTCATTTTATCCACCTAAAAAGAAAAATATTATGGTTAAGACAATAATTGAGTAAATACTTGCAAGAATATCATCAAGCATAATTCCAAAAGCTCCCTTAACGTCATTATCTACGTAACTAATAGGATAAGGTTTCAATATATCAAATAATCTAAAAGTTAAAAAAGCAGCAACACAATAGTATATTTTAGGCAGAAGGTATAAAGTTTCATAGATTGGTATAGCCAATAGTGGCAACATTTGACCCACAACTTCATCTATAACAATTTCTTGAGGATCTTCTGTATCAAAGTTTTCAAAGGAATTATTTATTGCCACCAAAGAGTAACAAAAAATTATTAGAGTAAATAAAAGTATAACAGATAAATTAAAAATATTAATTAACAATAAAAATGCTAAGCATGTTATAAAAGAGGCAACCGTTCCAGGTGCATATTTTATTTTTCCAATCATAAAAAATGTTAGAAAAAATAAATTAAATTTCTTAATCATTATTTGTTACCGAAGCTATAACCTCTGACGCTATAGCTTTTTCTTTTCCAATTAAACCAAGTTTTTCTGTTGTCTTGCCTTTGATATTTATTTGATTAGGATTTATTTCACATATCTTGCTTATTACATCTGTCATTTTTTTTGAATATTTTTTTATTTTAGGCTTTTGAGAAATAACATTGATATCAATATTATTTATTGAAAAGTTTTTAAGTTTAATTAGTTTAATTACTTTTTTAAGTAATATTGTAGATCTAACATTTTTATATTTTTCATTTTTATCTGAAAATAATTTTCCAATATCACCCAATCTGCATGCGCCAAGCAAACTATCAATAAGAGCATGAAGTACTGGGTCAGCATCAGAATGACCTTTTAGTTCTAGCGTAGAAGATATTTTTATTCCTCCCAAGTAAAGTTTTTTTCCTTTGATTAATCTGTGAATATCAAAACCAATACCAGAATAGGTTTTTCCTCTTTTTAAAGATTTAAATATATTTAAATCTTCTTTATCAGTTATTTTTAAATTTGTTTTACTGCCACTTATCGTTAATACTTTTTCACCATCTTTAGTAAATAATGCAGAGTCATCATCAAAAGGTATATTTATATTTTTCTTATGTTTTTCATAAATTTCCTTAAAAGTGAAACCTTGGGGAGTTTGAGAAAATCTTAAACTGTTACGTTGAATATTTTTAAAAATCATTTTTTTTTTGACACGCTTTGTCGCGTCATTTATTTTTATTATAGGTACTACAGCATGATTTCTTTTAAGGTTGTTAATTATTTCATTTATAATTTTTTTGGAAGGAAAAGGTCTAGCAGCATCGTGAATTAATACTTTTTTACAATTCATTTTTTTAATCTTTTTTAAGGCTTCAAAGGTAGATTCTTGCCTGGTTTTGCCGCCTACTATCTTTAAAGTGTATTTAAGATTTAATTTATTAAGGTATTTTTTATGCTTTTTATTATAAACGATTACAGTTTTTTTAATTTTACTAAAATTTTGAAATGCATCTAATGAATGCTCCAATAATGTTTTATTATTAACCTTGTTGTAGGGTTTAGGAGTATTGGATTTAAGCCTTTTGCTATCTCCAGCAGCCAATAGTATAAGAAATAAGGTCATTTTTTTAAAATTGCCATATATTTATTTTAAATGTTAACTATTATTTATTAAATGATTCATACCATTAAAAATTATAAATGGGTAATAGCAACATTTTTGATTTGCATAGTATTTGGGCTGTTAACATTTTTTACTTTTATCAATCAAGGATTTATTAAACTAAATGATTTTAACCTACAAATAATACTTGTTGCCGACCTAATTTTGTTGATTTTATTTTTTACGTTAATTATTTATAAAATATATAAGATTTTAAGTGAAAGAAGGAAAGGAAAATTAGGCTCTGAAACAAGCTTAAGATATATACTTTTTTTTTCAACAACCACTCTGTTGCCTTCAATTATAATAGCAATATTTTCTCTTATTTTATTTAATGTAGGTCTACAAAAGTATTTTGATAGTAAAATTAAAACAGTAGTTAGCAATTCTGCAGAAGTAGCAAAAAATTATGTTGATCAGATCAGAAGTTCCATTGAGGCTGATATTTCGTTAATGGTTTTAGATGTTAATAATCAATCAGCCTTGTACTATGAAAAACCTAAACAGTTTTTAAATGTACTTTCGTCTCAAAGATTGTTGAGAAGATTAGATGAAGTTCATTTATTAGATAGTTCTGGCAACATAATTATGTCCAATATTGTGGATATTTCTATGAATTTTGTGCCTCCTCCAGAAGAGGCTTTTATAATGTCATTAGATGGTAGACCGGTAAGAATAGTTGATCCTCGTACTAACAGAACATCGGCTCTAGTTAAACTGAATAATTTTATCGATACATACCTTTATATTGTAAAGTTTATGGATCCTAAAGTGATAAATTATCTTAAACAAACTGGCGAAGCAGTTAGTTTTTATTATAGTGTTCAAGAAAGAAAAACAGGAATAAAAATTACATTTGCAGTTATCTATTTATTAATTGTTTCTCTACTTCTTTTTCTTTCAATTATTCTTTCAATTAATTTTGCCTCAAGATTAACTACACCAATTATAAATTTAATTACTGCTTCAGAAAAAATAAGTTCCGGAGATTTAAATGCTAAGGTGGCACAAATTGAGACAGATAAAGATTTTAAAAAGTTAAATTTAAACTTTAATTCAATGATTGAAAAACTAAGAAAACAACAAGATAAATTACTTTTGTCGGAAAGGCATGCAGCATGGGAAAGCGTTGCAAGAAAGTTGGCACATGAAATAAAAAATCCCCTTACTCCAATCCAACTATCTATTGATAGAATTAAAGAAAAATACCTAAATAAAATAGATGGTGATAAAGATTTTTCAAACTACTTAAATACTATAACAAAGCAAATCAAAGATATTGAATACTTGTTAAACGAATTTTCAGATTTTGCTAGAATGCCAAAACCTATCTTAAAAAAAGTTGATCTAAATAAAATAATTTCTAGATCTGTGAATTTACATGAGATGTCAAACACAGACAAAACTTTTAGATTATCAAAAGGAAAATTATCTAGTGATGTAAGTGGTGATGAAGAACAACTTAACAGAGTTTTCATAAATTTGATTAAAAATTCAATAGAGTCAATTGATGAGAAGAAAAGCAAAAAGGATGATTTTAAAGGAGAAATTAGCATAGATATTAAAGCAGATAGTGACTATATATACGTAACCATTATTGATAATGGAGTGGGTTTCGAGCAAGTTGACAAAACAAAAATGCTTACACCTTATTATACGACAAAAAAAAAAGGTACAGGCTTAGGTCTGGCTATTGTAACTAAAGTAATAAGCGATCATAACGGCACAATTTTATTTAATTCTATTAAAAATGGAGCAAAGGTAGATATTGTATTACCAAAATATTATGGCTAATGAGATCCTAGTTATAGATGATAATTTAGATATAAGAAAATTAATTTCAGTTATTTTAAAAGACCGAGGAATGATAGTCAGAGAAGCAGCTAATTTTGACCAAGCTTTGCTAGAAATTAATAAAAAATTACCTGATGTTGCTGTCGTAGATGTTAAATTAGATAAAGGCGATAATGATGGTATCGAGTTGCTGGTTCATATAAAAAAAATCGATGAGGATATTCCCGTTATAATGATATCCGGTCATGCGAATGTTCAAATGGCTGTTGATTCCTTAAAACTTGGGGCATTTGAATTTATACAAAAACCTTTCTCATCCGAAAGATTGTTAAATTTTGTTAATAGAGCTATAGAAAATATAGATCTAAAAAAAGAAAAAAGTGCACTGGAAAATAAGCTTTTTCATTCATATGATATTATAGGAAAAGGTCAAGCAATAGAGAAAATTAGAAATTTAATTACTAAACTTAGCAACACTGAAAGTAGAGTTTTTGTTTCAGGACCAGCAGGATCTGGTAAAGAACTCGTGGCAAGGCAAATTCATAAACAGTCATCAAGGTCAAATAAACCTTTCGTAGTAGTAAATGGTGCACTGTTAGATCCACAAAAATATGAATTAGAACTTTTTGGTTCAGAAAATGCCAACGAAACAATAAATTATGGTTTTTTTGAAAAGGCAAAAGACGGATCTTTATTGATAGATGAAGTGACAGAAATTCCTTTAGAAACACAAGCAAAGATTTTAAGGGTTTTAATTGATCAGAAATTTCGGAGAGTTAATGGATCTAAAGAAATTAATGTTAATGTAAGAATCATAAGTACTTCGAGTAAAAATATTAGAGAAGAGGTCGATAAAGGAAATTTTAGAGAAGATTTGTATCATAGATTAAATGTTGTTCCAATTTTTTTACCATCATTAAAAGATAGAAGCGAAGATATTCCTCTTTTACTAAATTATTTTTCTAAAAAAATTGCTGAATCAAATGGAATTAGTGAAACTAAGTTAGATACTAATTTTGATCTATATTATCAATACGATTGGCCTGGCAATGTTAGAGAATTAAGAAATTTAGTTGAAAGAGTATCAATATTATCACTCAACGAAAATACAAATAATATTAATCAATTGGTACACGATTCTTTGTCACAAAAAAATGTTTCTAAAAACAGCGATTCATATGAAAATGTACTTTCATATCCTTTAAAACAAGCTAGAGAAAAATTTGAAAAAGATTATTTAACTTCACAACTAAAAATACATAAAGGCAATATATCCAAAACTGCAGAATTTATTGGAATGGAGAGATCTGCTCTTCATAGAAAACTTAAAACTTTAGGTATAAAAGGCGTCAATTAAATGAACATAATTATATGTGGAGCTGGGAGAGTCGGCTTTTCAATTTCAAAACAATTGTCAGCTCAAGGTCACTCAATAACAGTAATAGATCAGTCTAGTGAGTTTATAGAAAAAATTAATAACACCCAAGATGTAAAAGGTGTTGTGGGAAGAGCTACTTTCCCTTCTGTTTTAGAAAAAGCTGGAGCAGAAGATGCTGATATGATTATTGCAGTGACTCAAAATGACGAAACAAATATGGTTATTTGCCAAGTAGCTTATTCTATTTTTAAAATAAGCAAAAAAATCGCCAGAATAAGAGGACAAGAATTTTTAGGCAAAAAGTGGGGTAAATTATTCGGAGAATCTAATCTTCCGATTGATGTTATAATTTCTCCTGAATTAGAGGTTGCCAAATCATTACAGAGAAAATTAGATGCACCAGGTGCGTTAGATAGCGTGCCTTTTGTGAATGGAAAAATAAAAGTTTTAGAGATTAACATTGGTAAAAATTGTCCTTTAGTTAATACTGAATTAGGTAAACTTACAGAACAATTTCCAGATTTAAGAGCAAATGTACTCGGAGTAATAAGAGGTGAAAAATTTGTGATACTTAAGAAAAAAGACAAGATGTTAATTAACGATAAAGCATTTGTGGTTATTAATGCTTCGCAAATAAAGGCTACTCTTTCAGCTTTTGGTCATGAGGAGAAAATGGCGAAAAAAATTCTAATTGTCGGAGGAGGAAATATCGGTTTTTATTTGGCAAAGAATTTAGAGACTGATTCTGAGGGAGTTAGAGTAAAAATTATTGAAAAAAATAAAGATAGAGCCGAATTTATTGCAAATGAACTTAATACTACAATTGTAATTAATGGCGATGGATTAGATGAAGATGTTTTGAAGGAGGCTAACATTGAAGAAGCTGAAACGATTTTATCCCTTACCAATGATGATGAAAATAATATTATGGTTTGTGTTCTTGCTGAAAAAAATAATCCCAATAAAAGAACTATTGCCTTGGTAAATAAGCAAAATTATAGTTTATTACAAACTTCCTTAAAAATTGATGACTTGGTAGATCCAAGACTTACTACTGTATCAACAATATTAAAACATGTTCATAAAGGGACTATAGAAACAGTTTATACACTCTTAGATGGTGAATATGAATTTATAGAAGCTGAAGTGTTAGAAACATCAGAACTAATAAGTAAATCTATAAAAGACTCTAATCTTCCCAAAGAAATAAGAATTGGCGCGGTTGTTAGGAATAAAGATGTAATTATACCAAAATCTGATTTTAAATTTGAAAAAAAAGACTTAGTTGTATTTTTAAGTAAGAGAGAACATCTAGAAAAAGTAGAAAGTTTATTTAGAATAAGTTCATTGGTTTAATGAATTATAAAAGTGTACTATTTTTTTTAGGAATTAATTCCTTATTTGTTTCGTTTTTTTCTATTTTAAATATTTTGTATTCGATTTATTTTGATTTTGTTTTAGATCTCAATTCCTATTTAATAACACTTATAACTTCTTTGATAATTGGATCTTCATTTTGGTATGTAGGTCGTAACTCTAGTAAAAATATTACTTTGGTGGATCAAATCACCTTTATCGTATTAAGTTTTTTCCTAATACCTCTATTGTTTAGTATTCCTTATTTTTTTAGCATTTATAATATTAGTTTATTAAATTCTTATTTCGAATCTGTATCAGGATTTACCACTACAGGTTTTACCATTATAGAAAATGTTAAAAATATTGATGAGCCGCTCTTATTATGGAGATCCAGTTCTCAATGGTTAGGGGGGTTGTTTTTTTTATTAGCTACCATTGGAACAATAGGCTCAAAACAAATTAAAATAAAACCAGCTTATTTAATTTCAGGAGGTGCCTCAGGTAGAAATTTTTACAATAATTTTAATTACAATTTTATTAAAATTTTTTTCATTTATTTTTTTTCAACAGTTTTTGTTATTTTTTTATATAGCTTAATTGATGTAAGACTTCTTGATGCCTTTAATCTGGCTTTCACAACTATATCTTCGGGCGGATTTATACCAACGGATAATTTATCTAATATCATAGAAACCAACCTACAGGTTTTTGTTTTATCAATTACTTTATTATTTCCAATATTTAATTTCTTTTTAATACACGATGTTATCACAAGACAATTTTCATTTAGATATCACCAAGAAGACCTACATTTGGCTTCATTAATCATATCACTGGTTTTACTCATTTATTTTTTTGTAATTCCAAATGAAGAATTTGCTAATGTGGTTTTTGCAATTACTTCATCAATTTCTACGTCGGGAATAACAACCTACTCATCAAATGTTGATTTATCTTTATTTTTTATTTTATTAACAATTGTTGGCGGATCTTTGATATCCACATCTTCAGGATTTAAATATACAAGAATTTATATTCTTCTTAAAATTTCTTACCAGGAAATTCACAGACTTGTTAAACCAATTAATGTTATTGATAAAAATTTGTATAATTCAGAAGCTAAGATTGATGATCAGGATGTAAAAATTGCTTTTCTAGTTTTTATTTCTTTTATCATTTCTGTATTTATTTTATCAGGCATATTAACGTTGGATAATTTAACTTTCGAAAATTCTTTTAAATTATCCATACTGACACTTACTAACACAGTAAGTTCGGCATTATATGGCATGGATAGTTTAAGTTTTTTTGATTTAAACAACTTTACAAAGATGTCATTAATCCTTTTTATGATATTTAGTAAAATTGAAATAATTGCAGTGGTATATTTAATTAAAAGGTCTATTTTTAGAGAGTAGTTTATGGCGAATATCTTAATTTTGGGTGCTGGCTCTATGGGAATGACTTTTTCATTTCCTTGTTCAGATAATAATCATGTTGTTTTTATTACAGGAACCATTTAGAAAATGATTTTATTGATCAAATTAATTCTAAAAAGAAACATCCAGCATTAAATTGCGATGTTCCAAAAAGTGTAAAATTTTCAAAATTTGAAAAATTAGGAGAAGAAATTAATAAAAAAGTCGATCTTGTTGTGGTTGCGGTCATCTCCAAAGGCATCAAGTGGGCCTCGATAGAATTAAGCAAAGTTATGAAAAGTTCTGAAAGATTAAATTTATTAAAGGGACGGTCTCAGGCGATAAGGAGAACTTTAATTCAATAACGATCTATAAACCAAATCCACTAGGAATAATTATATAATGGATTGCTAACACGATACCAACAGAAACACTTAATCCAAAGATCATTTTAACGAAGTCTTTACCGATAAGTGGAAACACGTATTTAAATTTATACTCTTTATTCATCGTAGAAATTGCTAGCTCTCTTCCACATAATAACCCGACAAAAACCCATGTGGTAGACATAGGAAGATCATTCAATTCTCTAAAGTAATAAAGCACTATTGCGTAAATTATATTAATGATAGTTGCTGATCGTGCGTATCTTGTACCTGTTTTATCTAAAACAACTTTCTGTGTGGGTCCGCCATGAATGTAAAAAATATAAAAAATAAGAATTGAAAAATAAACAAGAACAATCGCTAATAATGAAGCATCAAGTTGCCTTGGTAAATAAACAGCAATATTTGCAACATCGTGCATTAACCAAGTAGCCCATAAAAAAGCTGCAGTTACCCAAACTGCATTTCGCCAAAAAGCAATTTTCCATCCAGTGGTAATTTCATCAAACTTTTCATTAATGAATTTGGAAATAGCGATCCAACAAACATAAGCAGCAATAGTGGCGACACCATAACCAACAACACTTTTTATTAGCATTTCTTCTAAAACAACCGTTGAAGCAAACGCAGACAATACTAAAAACGTTGTTGAAACTGGAATTCCAATTCTTGTTAATAATAATAATATTGCAGGAGCCACAGCGTGGTACCATTGAATTTCTTGATAAGGAATTCGTGTTAATCTTCCGTATGAAATATCTCCATCATAAGCCCACCAACCATAACTTACTGTAACGATCATAGCCAAGGATGCTGAACCAGCTAACGTGTACCATTTAAACCATTTTTGTTTAGAAGCAATGAAGGTACCTAAAGTTTGAATAGAATCATTTGCGATTACTGACCAACCTGCTAATGAAAAACCGACAATTGTGTAAAATAATGTTAGTTCCATATAGCCATTTTAGTGATTGTTTTTATATAGGTCTTTGTTCAAAATTAATCTAGCAAAAAATTAAATTATTTTAAGAATCGTTAGAGCGAAACTTCCATCATTAATAATATTTTTAACTTTTGTCTAGTTGTATTGTATAAGTAATTTTGACACATATTAATTATGGAAAATTTAATTGATCAAATTGGATGGCTACAGGATAAAATCTTTTTAAGAGGATTTGTCTTTGGGCTTGTTCATGTCGGTATCATGCTGATAGGTTTTTATACCGGTTGGAGTATTAATCGATTATTAAAGATCGTTTCTAGTGGATTTATTGCAGGTATTGTTGGTGTGGTTATTGCTCATGTAATTGCTGATTATATTGCTGCAACACTCGATCCAGATCTTAGATCAGCAGCTTTAGGTATTGTTATTGGTGGTCTTATACCTTTGATATTTATTCCACTCCTAGAAAAGTATGTAATCAAAAGTGAACATCATATCGCGATTGGTGATCACGAAGATCTTAAAAAAGACTTTGAAAAAAAACATAAATAATTATACAAGTAGCTAGCGAGATCTTAAAATAGACATTTTATTTTTCTATTGCG
>Ga0208879_1001973_pt1 | contig 18681 bp, 18 predicted proteins | sample Knorr_S15_td_Bot_FD_185605 | JGI IMG/M metagenome (GOLD analysis project Ga0208879, IMG submission 185605) | Marine microbial communities from Southern Atlantic Ocean transect - Knorr_S15_td_Bottom_ad_5009_LV_A (SPAdes) (version 2) | ecosystem: Environmental > Aquatic > Marine > Oceanic | place... | reverse complement strand
CTTCAAAGGCTGAAATCGTAAAAGGTCTTGATAGCAAAGGTCTTGTATTTTTATATGCAGTGCCATGGCCTGCTCAAGGTTTATACAGCAAAAAGGAAATTAATAGTGTTGCAGATCTGAAAGGTTTGAAGTTTAGAGCTTACAATGCAGCAACAATTAGAATTGCTGAATTAACCGGAATGGCGCCAACAAAAATTGAAGCGGCTGAAATCAGTCAAGCTTTTTCAACAGGTGCGGTTGAAAGTATGATCACATCACCAACAACAGGAAAAAATAAGAAAATTTGGGAAAATGGCGTTGGATATTTTTATGATATCGCAGCATGGTTTCCAAAGAATATGGTGATTGCAAACAAGGATGCTTGGAATAAATTAGACGCTGATACGCAAAAACTTATCAGGTCCGAGGCTGCTATAGCTGAAAAAAAAGGTTGGGATTTATCTAAAAAAGGAAATAGAGACGATAAAAAAGCTCTTGCTGATGCTGGTATGAAAGTTGGTAAAGTCAACTCAGCTTTGAAAAAACATTTTGAAGCCGTAGGCGCTACCATGTCCAAAGAATGGGCTGATCGGGCTGGAGCTCGTGGACAAGCTGTTCTGTCTGCTTACAAATAATAAATTTAATTCTAAAAAAAAGGCCGTATAATTAAACGGCCTTTTTTTTTATGCTTTATAAAATTGATCGTTATTTAAGAGTTCTTTACAGGCAGTCTGGATATATAGCTGCCTTCTTTCTTATTCTTGTTGCAACATTTATTCTTACTGGAATTGCTTCTAGAATATTTGGTTTTTATATTCGAGGTTTAGCAGAATATTCAGGTTATAGCATGGCTGCTTCCTCTTTTCTTGCATTAGCTTATACCTTTGGAGAAAAGGGACATATTAGAATTACATTATTTTTGGAAAAAGCTAATAAAGAAGTTAGAAGATTTTTGGATTTATGGTGCTTGTCTATGGCAAGCTTTTTTTCTGGTTTTTTATCTTATTATTTTATTAAAATGTTAATCATTTCAATTGAGTTTGGTGAAAGAAGCGAAGGAGCTGATGAGATTTATATTTGGATACCACAGGTTGCAGTAGCATTAGGTTCAACAATATTCTTTGTTTGTGTATTACACAATTTTATTTTGTTAATTTTAAAACGAAACAATAACTAGTTATGCCAGAATTATTTATAACAATCTTTTTTATCTCTATTTTACTAATTTTTCTGGGTACAGGAATATGGGTAGCTCTTAGTATGGTAGGTGTATCTGCGATTGGAATGTTGCTTTTTACATCCAGACCTGTTGGAGATGCAATGGCTACAACAATTTGGGGAACGAGTTCATCTTGGACTTTAACTGCTTTACCGTTATTTGTTTGGATGGGAGAGATTTTATTTAGAACCAAGTTATCTAAAAATTTATTTAAAGGTTTGGCTCCATGGTTGTCACGCCTACCCGGAGGATTAATTCATGTTAACGTTGTAGGTTGCGCTTTATTTGCTGCAATTTCTGGCTCTTCAGCAGCTACCGTTGCTACTGTTGGAAAAATGTCTATCCCTGAATTGAGAAAGAGAAATTACCCAGAAAAGTTGTTACTTGGAAGTTTAGCAGGATCTGGAACTTTAGGATTATTAATACCACCTTCAATTATATTGATTATTTATGGAGTAACAGTTCAAGAATCCATCGCTAAACTTTTTATTGCAGGAATTATTCCAGGAATCATGCTTGCCATATTTTTCATGCTTTACGTAATCGGTTGGTCAATGCTTAATAAAAACAGTATGCCCAAAATGGACGAAACATTTTCTTTTTCTCAAAAAATTAAGCAGTCAGGCCAATTGATACCCATAATAGCTTTGATTGTGGCTGTTATAGGATCAATATATGTAGGAATAGCAACCGCAACAGAAGCAGCATCTTTAGGTGTAGTGGGTGCTTTAATACTGTCTTTTTTTCAAAAAAGTCTAAATAAAGAAACTTTTAAATTATCTTTACTAGGCGCTACAAAAACCTCATGCATGATTGCATTTATTTTGGCTGGTTCTGCTTTTTTATCTTTAGCCATGGGTTTTACGGGACTTCCTAGAAATCTTGCAATTTGGATAAACGAAATGGGACTGTCTCCTTACGTTTTAATTATGGTTTTGACACTTTTCTATATTATTCTTGGAATGTTTTTGGATGGAATTTCAGCAGTTGTATTGACCATGGCGATTATAGAACCAATGATTAGACAGGCTGGTTTTGATATGATTTGGTTCGGTGTTTTTCTAGTCATTGTTGTTGAGATGGCACAAATCACTCCTCCGGTTGGTTTTAATTTATTTGTTCTTCAAGGTATGGCGAATAAAGATATGGGCTTTATAGCAAAAAGTGCCTTTCCACTTTTTCTTTTGATGATTTTGGCTGTTGTAGTAATAATTATTTTTCCTGAAATTGTATTGTGGCTACCAAAACAAATGATACAGCCACTTAAATAAAAGGATTATAAGCCCACTGTAGAATAGCTTGTCTTTGTTTTTTTCTACAATGAATATCACCTGGATCACAGTTTTTTTTTATTGCAGCTACATGCCGTCTAAAAGATTTCCATCTTTTAATTTGGATTTTATCTATATGAGGAATACGTCTTCCATTTTTAAATCTGCAATACCATTGAAACCAACCAAGTGGATCTTCTTTAAAAATCCATCCTTTATCTATCCATTCTTTCCTTGATAAACCTGCTTTAATTTTAAATCGATTTTGCTCTATATCAAATGTTTTACTTAATTTTGCATTTTTAAACCATGGTTTTGGATACTCTTTTATTTTGCCATCAAAATAAGAACCACCGAAAACGCCCAACGCTAACATTTTTTTTGGGCTTAATTCGGGTTTAAATATTTTGTAAAAGTTATTAGCTGATTTAGAACTGGCTAATTTCATTTCTGTTTTGATTTTAACATATAGTCAATACTGTATTTATCAGGACCATAGACAAAAATAATTATAAAGCCTCCAGCAATGGCAAAGTTTTTTAAGAATTGTGTTAACTGTATTTGGCTCGAAAAGTCAGTATGAAAAATTACTGCTAACAAGATAGTAAATGAGGCAAGCACAATTGCAGACAATCTAGTTTTGTATCCAATTATTAACAATGTTGGAAAAACAATTTCAATAATAATAGCAGGAGTTATTAAATAACCAGGTACACCGAAGTTTTCCATATACTCAATTGTTCCCTCATAATAAAAAATTTTTGCTATTCCATTAAATAAAAAAAGTGCTGAAAGAAATATTCGACCGATAACTTCTACTATATGCATTCTAATTTTTTTCTATAAGTTCTTTTAATTCCTCGTACTCTTCACATTTACAACCTTTAAGGACTTCGAGTCTTTCCCTGGCAAGTTCAATTCTGTTCGTTTGAACGTAAAGTTCTCCTAAATATTCATTTATACCTAGATGTTTGGCATCTAATTCTAATCCTTTAAGATAATAAGTTTCCGCTTTTTCAAAATCTCCAGTTTTTCTTAGAGTGTAACCCAAGTAATTTAGTATATCGGCATTTTTTTTATCTTTTGCATAAGCTTTCTCAAATTTATCGTAAGCTTTTAAATATAGTTTTTTTGCTTTTTCAACTTTATCTTTTTTTTCTAATTTTTTAGCTCGAAGGACTAATTTTTTTCCAGTTTTATATAGACTTACTTCATCTTTATCACCAGCGCTACCTCCGGCCGCATAAGCGAGATTAAAATGAAAAGATAGTCCTAATAAAATAAAAAGTGTTATTAAAAATTTGATATTTTTTTTTACAATAGTCATTTAATTTTTGTAAGAGATTTACATAAATTTTTTCATTTTATTCAATGGCTTTAAAGTTACACCAGATTTTATAAGCCCTTCTTTAATTTGTTTTGCAGTGTTCACAGCGCTGCTTCCATCCCCATGTACACAGATTGCGTCAATCTCACAAGGAACTTGTTTTCCTGAATAACAGTTAATCGCTTGATTTTGTACCATCTTAATGACATGTTTCTTTGCAATCTCGGGATCGACAATCAAGGCATTATCTTTCGATCTTGAAACTAAATTTCCATCATCTTCATAATTTCTGTCGGCAAATATTTCAACCGCAACTTTCATTCCAAGCTTCTTTCCAGCCTTTTCCATTTGAGATCCAGTTGGAACCAAAAATATTAACTCTTTATTAACTTGTATTATTGATTCAGAAATTACTTTTGCTAAATCATAGTTTTCACATGCCATATTATTTAATGCCCCATGAGGCTTTACATGCGTGACTTTCATTCCTGTTTTATTCGCAACATCAGAAAGAATTTTTATTTGATTTATAACTAGCTTTGTTATTTCACTTGGAGGCAAATTAAGTCTTTTTCTACCAAAATTTTCTGGATCTTTAAATGATGGATGAGCTCCTATGCTGACGTTATTTTTTTTTGAAATTTCAATGGTCTTTTCCATAGTAGGCTTATCGCCCGCATGATACCCACAAGCTATATTTGCTGAATTCACAATTTTTAGTAACAAAGGGTCATTTTCAGTTGAATGTAACTTTGAACTTTCGCCTAAATCACAATTAATATTAATTTCCATCTTTCAAGTCCCTAGTTTATTTAATAAGGAATACCAATTATTATATCAATTTATGTTCAAGAAACTAAGCAATATTGGTGACTGTGGCATTGTTTGCGATTTTGGCAATGAGGTTAATCAAAAGATAAACACCGAAGTTATCAAATTATTTTACTATGTGAGACAACAAACTTTTAACCAAAATTTGGAAGGAATATTAAATTGCACACCCTCATATAACAAATTAATTATAAATTTTGATCTCAAAAAGATAAATGCTACTAAAATTCTAAATTTTTTAAAATCGATTGATTTTACTAAATTAAAACTATCTCAAAATAAAAAAAAATGGACTATTCCTATTTGTTATGATTTCGCGATGGATTTGGAAAATATGAGCAAAGTTTTGAAAATCGATAAAGATGAAATTATAAATATTCATTCTAAAACCGTTTTTTTTATATACATGATCGGTTTTGTACCCGGTCATCCATTTATGGGAGATTTAGATTCAAAACTTTTTTTAAATCGCTTAAAAACTCCTAGAGTTAAAATACCAGCTGGATCCGTCGGTATTGTCGAAAAATTTTGTAATATTTATCCCTACGAAAGTCCCGGTGGATGGAACATAATAGGAAAAACTCCAACTAAACTTTTCAATAAAAAGGATAACAATAAACCATGTCTGTTATCGCCAGGCGATACTGTAAGATTTAAATCAATTTCAAAAAAAAAATTTGAGGATTTAGGAAATGAGCAATAATTTTTTTGAAGTTTTAAGACCTGGAATCAATACCACTTTCCAAGATAAAGGTCGATTTGGCATGCAGCATTTGGGTGTGGCTCCTAGTGGATGCATGGATCACAAATCATTTTTAATTGCGAATGCGCTAGTTTCAAATGACGAGAAAGAAGGAGTCTTAGAGTTTGCTTATCAAGGTCCTTTATTAAAATTAGCTAAAGGAAAAACTAAATTTGCGATTACAGGAAATGTGCTTTTTCAAATTATTAATTCAAAAAACGAAACGATAAGCGGAGAATGTAATAGAAGTTATGATTTGGATGAAGGAGATCAAATAGACATTTTAGCAACCAGACAATCTGTTTATGGATATTTATCAGTCGAAGGTGGATTTGAAGTAGAGCCATTTTGTAATAGCATTTCAATCTTAGCTAGAGCCAACATTGGTCCAAACGAAGGGAAAAAAATTAATATTAAAAATAAAATACCTTTAAAAACAAACAGGAAGGAGAAAAATAATTATGCAGTAAATTTTTCACTCGAAAAAAAAAATGTAATTAGAATTCTCAAAGGTCCACAGTTTGATTATTTTTCAGAATCGAGCAAAAAAGAGTTTTTTTTTAAAGAGTATAAAATTACTAATCTTACGGATCGCATGGGAATGAGATTAGAGGGAAAGGTTCTAAAAAATATTGTTAGTACAAATATTAGGTCAGAGGGTATTACCAAAGGAGCAATTCAAGTGCCTGAGGATGGCCAACCAATTGTACTCTTAACCGATCATCCAACAATTGGAGGTTACCCTAAAATAGCTAATGTGATATCTGCAGATTATGATCTGCTGGTACAAAAAATACCCGGGACAAATATTTCATTTAAGTGTATAGATCTCCAAGAAGCTGAACAGCTGTACAAAGAATGGTGCAGCAATATTTCAAAAATTATAAAAGATATTAAAAAGATAAAATGACTTTCTTAAATAAAATTCCAGGGCCCTTACTAATTTTTTTGGGAGCCACATGTTTAAGCTTTGGTGGCTTAATTGTAAAATCATTTGAGGGCGCAAATTTATGGCAAATTCTTTTTTGGAGGCAAACTTTTTTTGCTATCATCGTGGCTTTCTATTTACTTATCAGTCACAAAAAAAATTTTTTTAAGTCATTTTATAACTCCGGTCTTGCAGGTCTTATAGCCGGATTTGTTTTATCCATTGGTTTTTCAGCCTATGTGTTTGCTATGTATAATACGACTGTAGCTAATACGAATTTTATAATTACTACAGAAACAATTTTTTTAGCAGTATTTGGATATTTTTTTTTAAAGGAAAAAATTAATTTAATAACTTTTATTTCAATTATTCTTGGCATGTCAGGAGTTTTGTTGGTAGTTGGAAGCTCTTTATCTATTCAATCTAGCGAACAATTTATTGGAAATATTGTGGCATTTATAATGCCAATCTCTTTTGCAATATTAGTGATAATAATAAGAAAAAATCCAAATGTTGATATGGTGCCGGCTCAATTTATAGCTGGAGTTTTTGCTGCAATTATTGGTTACTTTATAGCAGGGAAACTATCAATTTCTTCGCATGATCTTTTTTTAGCTTCAATGGCAGGTTTTTTTCAAATTGGATTTGGATTTATTTTAATTACTATTGGATCACAAACAACACCTTCTGCTGTAGTTGGTGTTTTGATGTTAACAGAAGCAGTGTTCGGACCTCTATGGGTCTGGTTGTTTATAAATGAGACGCCACCAATAAGTGTGTTAATAGGCGGTGGTATTATTATTTTTTCAATTTTATTTCAGTCATTTTACGGTAAAAAAATTATATAACTTTATCAAAAAGAAAAGATCGGCTGCCCAAAAAATTTGTGATATATTTCCCTAAAATTGGGGATTCATGGATGATGTAGTAGTTGTTGGGGGTGGAATAATTGGAGCTTCCACAGCTTATTTTCTATCGAAGGAAGGTAGAAAAGTCCGAGTTTTTGAACGTGATCCTACTTACAAAAATGCTTCTTTTCCGTTGTCTTTAGGAGGTTTTAGACGCCAATTTTTTCAAAAAGAAAATATATTACTTGGGAAATTTGCAAAAGAATTCATTTTTCAATTACCAGATTTATTGGAAACAAAAAAAAATGGAAAACCGACAGTAAGTGTTGTTCCGAATGGCTATCTATTGTTATTTAATAAGGAGCAAGCGGAAGAACAATACGAGGCACTTAAAAATCATAGTTTCTGTGACGCCGGAACAAAAAATATTAAAGCAGAAGAATTGCCAAACGTTTTTCCATGGATTAGTTCTGAGGGTTTAGAAACCGCAACCTATACAGATAGCAAGATCGAGGGTTGGGTTGATCCACATATGTTTCATTCTGCACTGAAAAATAAGGCCATAGAGCTTGGAGCTTTATTTGAAAAAAAAGAAATTAATAATCTCAATGAAATCAAAGCAAAAATAATAGTGTCTGCAGCTGGGTGCTGGACTAACAAATTACTTTCGGATATTCCCGTTGCTCCTCAGAAACATACAGTTTTTAGAGTGAAGTGTCCGAAACATATTCCTGAAATGCCGCTTACGGCAGATTTATCTACTGGCGTTTATTGGAGACCGGAAGGTAAGGAATATATAGCCGGATCTCCAAATTCAATATTTGATACACCTAATTTGGAACCTGAGTGGAATGATTTTGAAGAGTTAGTTTGGCCCGCATTAGCAAAAAGGGTTCCAGCTTTTGAAGAATTAAAACTGACTGGCGGTTGGGCTGGATACTACGATACTAATAAACTGGATAATAATGCCATTGTTGGAAAACATCCAAAAATGAAAAATGTTTATTTAGCCACTGGATTTACAGGAAGAGGTTTAATGCAAGCTCCTGGAATAGGCAGAGGCTTAACTGAATTAATCACCACAGGATCATATCAGAGCATAGATTTAACTTGTTTTAGTGTTGACCGTGTTCTTTCAGAGCAAAAAAGAAAGGAACCTTACGTATTATAATAAATTACTGAACTTTTCCTGTAGTTAAAATATAATATACTTTTGATTGAAGGATAAGATTTGAATAAGATAATTATTGTTGGAGCGGGGTTTGCTGGTTTGCAAACAGCAAAAGGATTAATAACCTCGTCTTTTGATGTAACAATTATTGATAAAAATAATTATCATTTATTCCAACCTTTATTATATCAAGTCGCCACAGCTGGACTTTCACCTGCTGATATTGCTGTACCAATAAGAAACATCTTTCGTTCACAACAAAATCCTAAAGTGATTTTGGATGAGTTGATTGGAATTAACCCTCAACTCAATCAAATTACAACCAAAAACAACACTTACTTTTATGATTTTCTTGTTATAGCTACTGGTTCAGAGCCAAGCTATTTTGGGCACGATCAATGGAAAAACTTCTCACCTGGTTTGAAAAATATTAAAGATGCCACTTCTATACGTGCAAAGATATTAAAAGCTTTTGAAAAAGCTGAAAGAATAAAAAATAAGAATGGACTAGATAAACTTATGAAATTTGTCCTTATTGGTGGGGGTCCCACAGGGGTGGAAATGGCGGGCGCAATAGCTGAATTAGCAAAAAAAGTATTAATAAAAGAATTTACTACCATTGATACAAAAACTGCAAGAATCATTTTATTAGAGGCGAGTACAAATATATTACCAACAGCTTCACATAATTTATCTATTTATGCAAAAAAAACTCTTGAAAGACTTGGTGTAGAAATTAAGTGTAACACTACAGTTCGACATATTTCAGAGGGTTTGGTTGAAACTAATACAGAAACCATTGAGGCAGAAACGATTATATGGTGCGCAGGTGTTAAAGCTTCATCTGTTAAAAGTTGGATAAATGTTGAAACGGACAAAATTGGTCGGGTATTAGTTAATGATGACCTGTCTATTTCAAACCATTCTAATATTTTTGTCATAGGCGATGCCTCATATGTTAAAAATAAAAACGGCATGCCTTTGCCCGGTTTAGCTCCAGTTGCTAAACAAGAAGGAAATTTTGTTGCTGAAGTAATTAAAAAAAGTATTCATAATAGCAAAACTCCGAAAAAATTTTATTACAAAAATAGAGGCTATCTCGCTACCATTGGGAGGTCGGATGCGATTGTAGATTTTGGGTGGTTTACTCTAAAAGGTAGAATTGGATGGATTTTTTGGTCCATCATTCATATCTATTTCCTAATAAGTTTTCGTAACCGTCTTATGGTATTTATAAATTGGGTTTGGTCATACTTAACTTTTGGCAAAGGGGCTCGCTTAATAACTGACGATAAATAAGTTATGATCCGTGCATGGTTAATGATAATACAATAGTTATAATAAAAAAACTTGTGGAACCTTTGTAAAATAAAGTGAGTAAATTATAAAATAGAAAAATGTTAATTCGATTAAATGTAATTGATAGGAAAGGCAAAAAAACTGCTATTGATATTGAAGAAGGCACAACTATACGAGATGCAATAGAGGAAAAATTATCTCCAGATAATTACGGTGTCTGTGGAGGAAATTGTGCCTGTGGTACTTGCCATGTGCATGTTACTCCTAATGATTTTGCAAAACTGAAAGCAGTAGAAGAAGATGAAATTTCAACCTTAAAAGAAGAGGCCATTAAACCCACCACACATTCTAGACTCGGTTGCCAGGTTGAACTTAAAAAAGAGTATAACAATATTACAGTTACTATTGCCCCAGATTAGTATTATTCATTGACTTATTGAGATAAATTATGGTGTTTAACAATTTTCTTAGGGTGTTCGTCTTTGTTTTAGGTTTATTTTTTTTTCTTCCGTTATTTAATTCTTAATCTCCCCTTCCTGGTTTTTCACTGAAATGTTTAAACTTATCTTTGACCCCGCGCCATTTTTCTTGATCTTTAGGTACATCCTCTGCTCTCTTTTTAGTAATATTTGGCCATAAGCTGCCGTATTTTGTATTATGTTCGACCCAATCACTTGCTCCCTCTTCGGTATCGGGCTTGATTGCATCTATAGGACATTCTGGTTCACAAACCCCGCAATCTATGCACTCGTCGGGTTTGATCGCTAGCATATTTTCACCTTCGTAAAAACAGTCTACCGGACACACCTCTACACAATCCATTAACTTGCATTTAATACAGTTATCATTAACAATGTAAGTCATTTTTTATTTTGATAAATTTTGAACTTTTGTTTTAATAATTCCATTATCTTTTCCAGAAATATATAATAATCCGCAAATTCTTCTGATTAAATTTGATTCATAATCATCACTAGTGCCGTCTGAATATACAATTTTCCAAATAACTTCAATTATTTTTAATCTAAATTCTATAGGGTATTTTTTGATTTCTCTAGTAAATTCAACTATTTGATTTGATTCTTCCTCTTTTTTTTCGGCAAATTTTATTAAATTCTTAGCCTGATCTGAGCTTATGTTGTTTAGCTCGACTAATGCTTTTTTAATAATTTCTTTTTCTATATCAGTATAATTTTCATCAATTCTTGCTGCATGTATTAATAGAGCTGCAACTAAAACATTTTTGTTATCTAAACTTTCTTTTTTTTGTTTATTAAAAATTTTTTTAAACATTTATCTAAATCTTAACTCCGATAATTTACTAAAAGCGTTATTTTTATTAATTTTTTCACTTTTACTTCTTACGAATTTTGGTTCATAGATGAAAAATTCTTCCTTGTTATCCCCAACTTTTTTGGGTTTATATTGCATTAATTCCAAAAGTTTTAAGAAATTTTCTTTACTACAGCCGATTAGATTAATCATGCTAGAGTCAATTTTAAAAACATTGTCTTTACTATTTTCAATAATTTTTACAAAGAGTTTTTCTAAAATATCTACTCTTACGTAAAATTTTCCAAAATTTTCAAAACCACATATTAAAAGAAATTTATTACTTTTTTTTGATTCATCTTTTAAAAAATTCAAACCAGGTTTTGGAACAATATATTTTTCATCTGCAGGGAAATATAGTTTCCACAATTTTATTCTAAGATTTACTGCATTAGGTTTTAACATTCTTGGAAGAAAAATATGATATCTGCCAATTTTCACACCAATTTTCCTTAGACTTGGTCTATCTTCTTTAGAAATATTTTTTATCATTTTGTGAACTATTTCCCTTTTTATTACACCATTATTTTCAAATAATTGATAACAAAGTGCTCGAACATAATTACTTTTAAATTTTGATTTACTTAGATTAACGAGATCTGATAGCTCTGATGAAATAAGCGCGTATAGCTTTTTTTCTAAATTTATCTTCAATTTTTCTTTAGATTCCAAATCAATTGCTTCATCAACTACTAATTCTAATTTTGGATTTAAATAATTTTTTCCTGGAGAGATATAAGCAATGGGGCTGTCCATCCAGTATATTTTACGATTATTATCGAGTTCAAAAATTTCACTTTTTATTATTTTGTTGGTTCTTCTCATTAATTCTGGCGCTATAGCTTGTCTGGCTGCTTTTTTGAGAGATTTAATATCAGTTTTTAATGATCCTGACTTCAGATCTAAATCTAATTTCATCCCTTTTAATCTACCCATATATTGGCCATCAATAATTACGTCATTTTCGTTATTAATTTCTGTACTTAGTGCAATGTCTTGCTTTAAACTTCGAGATAAAACACTTATCCTTCTATCTACAAAACTTTTCATAAGCTCTTCATGAAGTTTATCTGATAACTTGTCCTCCATATATTTAGTTCGTTCGACCCAATAATCAGGGTTATTAACCCAATTTTTTTTGTTGGCCACATAAGACCATGTTCTAACATTTGAAATTCTATTAGTTAAAGTATCAATGTTTCCATCATATCTATCTAAATGTTCGAGTTGTTTTTTCATATAGTCATTTGTGACTTTTTCAGATTTTGATGTTAAAAATTCAAAAACTTTCTTTACTATATCTATATGATTCCCATAGGTTTTCTTCGAAAAATCTGGTATTTGACAGCATTCCCAAAGTGTTTTTATAAAATCTTTAGATTGTTTAATTTTTAGGTCTTTATTATTTTTTATCAAAAATTTAAGTACTTTTTCATCTTCACAATCATTAATTCTTTTCAAAAATTCACTGTTGGTTTTTTTTTCTAGTGAGGAAACTAAATTATCCAAGCCATCAAAATTAATGTTAGAATTTCTCCAGTAAAGTACATCAATTTTATTTAGTTCATGTTTCTCTAGTTTTTCAATTTCATCAGTAGATAAATGCTTGCATTCACCAGTTATTCCAAAGGTTCCATCATTAATATGTCTGCCCGCTCTTCCTGCAATCTGAGATATTTCACTCAAATTTAATCTTCTGGTTTTTTTTCCATCAAATTTTTTTAAATTACTAAAACTCACGTTATTTATATCCATGTTAATACCCATTCCAATTGCGTCAGTTGCAACAAGAAAATTCGCATCTCCAGATTGATATAATTCAACTTGGGAATTTCTTGTTTTAGGACTTAAAGAACCCATAATTATTGCTGCTCCGCCCTTCTGTCTCCTAATCAATTCTGCTATTGCATAAACTTCATCTGCCGAGAAAGCAATTAAAGCTGTTTTTGGATTTAAACGCGATATTTTTTTGTAGCCACTATAAGTTAGTTTTGAGTATCTTTCTCTACTAACAAACTCTACGTTATCAACTAACGACACCATTATAGATTTCATAGTGTGTGATCCAAGAAACATTGTAAGTTTATCGCCCCTTGCATTTAATAATCTGTCTGTAAATATATGGCCTCTTTCATGATCAGTGCACATTTGTATTTCGTCTACCGCAACAAAATCTACCATTATATCCTGAGGCATAGATTCTACTGTGCAAATATAATATTTCGGTAATTTTGGAATTATTTTTTCTTCTCCAGTAATGAGAGCCACTTTTTCTGCTCCGATTTTATCCACACACTTGTCAAAAATTTCTCTGGCTAGCAATCTTAGAGGAAAACCCATGATTCCACTTTCATATTCCAGCAATGTCTCAACAGCCAAATGCGTTTTTCCAGTATTGGTGGGTCCTAAAATAGCAGTAATTCTATTTAAGCTAGATTCCATAAATTGTGTTTAATTATTATTGGCATACTATATTTAGATTTTCATCAGGAACAAAAGATGATTAAAACGTGACCGAATCAGCTCGATAAAAGTTCTCCTTTTAAATAATTCAAAATTAAGTTTAGCATAATTTTAAAGAATTCAATATTAAATTTTTTTGGCATAATGAATTATGAAAACTTATCTTTGGAAAATTAATAAAGGGAAGTTAAATAAAACAAACTTAGCTCTATATTCTAATTTTATTAAAAAAAAATATAAAGTTAATTCTGGTAATGATTTTAATAAAATTTGGAAGTGGTCAGTCGATAACCCAAAAATTTTCTGGAAGTCAATTTGGGATTTTACAAAAGTAAAGGGAGATTTGGGTAATACTTTACTTAAGGAATCTAATATTTTTTATAAGAATAGATTTTTCCCTGATGCCAGATTAAATTATGCAAAAAATCTTCTAAAAAAAAATAATGAAAAAAAATCAATAATATTTAAAAGTGAGAATGGATATAAAACCGCTTTATCTTGGGAGAATTTAAATTTAAATGTTACCCAAGTTTCAAACTGGATGAAATCCAACGGAATAAAAAAAGGTGACAGAGTAGCGGCATATTTGCCAAATATACCAGAAACTGTAATTGCATATATTAGTACTTCAGTTCTAGGTGCCGTATGGTCTTCTTGTTCACCTGATTTTGGAACAGCTGGCGTTATAGATAGATTTTCACAGATTGATCCAAAAGTATTATTTGTAGGAGACAAGTATTTTTATAATGGGAAAAAAATCAATATCCTAGAAAGATTACCTGAGGTTCTTAATAAAGTATCCTCGATTAATAAAGTTGTAATAGTACCTTATCCAGGAACAGAAATTGAAAAAAACAAAAATATTAAAATTGAAACACATCATTGGAATGAATTGATTAATTTAAAAGATAAAAAAAAAATTCAATACGTATTGTCAAATTTTAATGATCCCTTGGCGATTCTTTATTCAAGTGGCACAACAGGCAAACCAAAATGTATTTGTCATGGGGTTGGAGGAGTTTTGCTTCAACATAATAAAGAATTGCAAATACATTCTGATGTAAGAGATAATGATCGCATTTTCTATTTTACTACTTGTGGATGGATGATGTGGAATTGGCTTGTCGGTGCTCTTGCATCAGGAGCAACAATTCTACTGTTTGACGGTTTTCCAATGTATAAAAAAGATGATTTATTATTTGAATTTGCTAGTGAAGAAAAAGCGACTCTTTTTGGAATAAGTGCTAAATATATTGATGCACTTAACAATAGCAAAGTGGTTCCAAAAAATAATCATGATCTTTCAAAATTAAGAACTATTTGTTCTACTGGCTCACCTTTATCCAAAGATGGATTTAAATATATTTATAATAAAATTAAAAAAGATGTTCATTTATCATCTATTTCAGGTGGGACAGACATAGTATCTTGTTTTGTTTTAGGAAATTTATTTCAACCTGTTTATGCAGGAGAAATTCAAAATAAAGGCTTGGGTATGGACGTAGATATTTTTAATGAAAAAGGTCTTTCTATACAAAATACAAAAGGAGAACTCGTTTGTAAAAAACCTTTTCCTTCGATGCCTGTTAAATTTTGGAATGATGATGGAGATAGAAAATATAAATCTGCATATTTTGAAAAATATAAAAATGTTTGGCATCACGGAGATTTTGCTAAAATAACTGATAACGGAGGATTTATAATATTTGGAAGATCTGATACTACACTTAATCCTGGGGGAGTGAGGTTAGGTACTGCTGAGATATATGGTGTAGTTGAAAAATTTGATGAAATACAAGAGTCGATTGTTATTGGTCAGTCATGGAATAACGATATTAGAATAATATTATTTATAGTTCTAAATAAAGGTTATCAATTAACTGATGAAATTAAAGATAAAATTAAAAAAGCAATTAGGATCAATACTTCGCCCAGACATGTGCCTTCAAAAATAATTTCTATTTTAGAAATTCCCAAAACAAAAAATGGAAAGCTTGTAGAGTTGGCAGTTAAACAAAGCGTTGAGGGCAAAACAATTAAAAACTTGGAAGCTTTAGCTAATCCAGATAGTTTGGAACAATTTAAAAATATTAAAGAGTTGAATGAATAAAATTATTAAAGATCAAATAAATCAATTAAGACCTTCGGCTACTTTGGCAATAAATGAAGAGTCCAATAGATTAAAAAGAAGTGGGAAAAAAGTTTATAAGTTTGGTTTCGGCCAATCTCCTTTTCCTGTTCCTGATTCTATAGTTTCTGCATTAAAAAATAATGCAAATAAAAATACTTATTTACCTATGCAGGGTCTCGAAGAACTACGCTCAGCTATAGCTAATTATTTAAATAAAAATAATAATAATAATTTTAAATCTGAAGATATTATAATTGGCCCAGGAACGAAGGAATTAATGTTCTTGACACAAATAGCTTTTCAAGGAGAGGTATTACTTCCTGCTCCAAGCTGGGTTTCATATCAGCCGCAAGCTCTAATTGCTAAAAACAAAGTTCACTGGATTCAGACTACAGACAGTTCAAACTGGTTTCCAACCGCTGAACAGCTAGAAAATAAAATTAAAAATATTAAAAACAAAAACTTATTACTGTTTATAAATTCTCCCAATAATCCATCAGGAACTGTTTGTAAAAATTTACAAGAAATTGCAGAAGTTGCAAAAAAGTATAGATTAATCATACTTTCAGATGAAATATATTCTCAATTAACCTTTGATAGTCAATATAAATCTATTTCCAATTTTTATCCCGAGGGTACTATTGTTAGCACAGGTTTAAGCAAATGGTGTGGAGCAGGTGGATGGAGATTGGGTTTTTTTGCAATACCCGATCAACTAAAAGTGTTAAAAAATAGTTTAAAAATATTATCCAGTGAATCTTTTACCTCGGTGAGTGCGCCGATCCAATATGCTGCAATTGAAGCATATAAGGGTGATCATTCAGTTTATTTAAATACTGTAAGAAAAATATTATCTTTTGCTGGCAACTACGTTTATGAAAATTTAAAATCTAATGTAATAAATGTTACAAAACCTGAAGGAGGATTTTATTTATTTCCAGAATTTATGAATGCAAAATTTTCTTCATCTTCAGAAATGTGTAAGGATATTTTAAATAAAACGGGCGTAGCGCTATTACCAGGAAGTGATTTTGGATTGGATAACAATAAAATGGTTGTAAGATTAAGCTATACTGATTTTGATGGATCAAATTTTTTAAAAAATACCTTAGGTAGTAAAAATCTAGATAAAGTGGATTTAGAAAAATATGCACCAAATATAGTTGAAGGTGTAATAAGACTTAAAAAATGGTCAAACTCACTTTAGCTTTAACTTTAGATTAATTTTAAAATTGGTATCCTTAAAACATTAATTATTAATAACTACATTAGGAAAGGGAAAAAATGAAAAAATTTATTTCTGCTATTTCCGGAGCATTGATGATGTTTGCTTTATCTGCGCCATTGGCGACAGTAGCAAAATCAGAAGCAGTGTTCTTTTCAATAGGAACAGGCGGACCAACTGGAGTTTATTTCCAAGTGGGTAACGCAATTTGTAAAATGGTAGCGAAACTTCAGTCTGCAGAACACGGTAGAAAAAAAGGTACAGATAATGCTTATCGTTGTTCAGCACCATCAACAGGAGGATCAACTTACAATATCGGTCAGATAATGGAAGGTGAACTACAATTTGGTGTTGCACAGTCAGACTGGCAATATCATGCTTACAATGGTACTAAGCCAGACAAAGTTAAACCTTTTGATGGTTTGAGAGCAGTATTTTCTGCTCATCCAGAGCCATTCCATATTATTGCTCGTAAGGGTTCTAAAATAAAAGATTGGAATTCTTTGGCAGGCAAAAAAGTAAATATTGGTAACCCAGGTTCTGGTCAAAGAGGAACATTTGAAGTTCTTATGGAGTCTCACGGTGTAGACACAAGTTTCTTTGGTGGAACATCTGAACTTACTTCATCAGAACAATCCGGAGCCCTTTGCGATAAAAAAATTGATGCATTTGGATATACTGTAGGCGTGCCTAATTCAGGAGTAGCACAATCTACAGACGGATGTGGAGCATATATAATTGATTTACAGACAGATGAGGTAAAAAAATTAGTAGCTGATAATGCATTTTATGCATGGGCAACAATTCCAAAAGGAACTTATAAAACAACTAAAAAAGATGTAACGACTTTTGGTGTAATGGCTTCATTCGTAACAAGCGCCGATGTACCAGATGAACTAGTTTATGCAGTTGTTAGAGCTGTTTTTGAAAATCTTGATGATTTCAGAAAACAACATCCAGCATTTGCAAATCTTGATCCAAAGAAAATGATCGTAGATGGTTTATCTGCACCATTACATCCTGGAGCAATAAAATACTATAAAGAAAAAGGCTTAATGTAAGTCTTTAAAATTTAAAGGCCCAGTTAATCAACTGGGCCTTTTTTTTTATGTTCCAATAATGAATGTTGATCAAAAAATTGATTCTCAATCAGTTGACCTCGATAAACTTGATGAAGAAGGCGGTTCTAGAAGAAACCTTCAGAGCTGGAATTTAAAGCTAGCAGCTATTGTTGCGATATCTTGGTCACTATTTCAACTATGGTATGCCTCACCTTTACCCTACATTTTAGACTTTGGTAAAATTATTGATGTTCCTGCTAGGTCATTACATTTAGCTTTTGGACTGGTTTTATGTTTTTTAGTTTATCCGGCTTTAAGATCTAAAAAAAAATCAAAAATATCAACTTCAGATTTTGTCTTGGTTTTTATATCGCTTTTAGTGACCTTATACATTTTTTTTGATTATGAAGGCTTGGTTTATCGTCAAGGAATTTTAGCAAAAATTGAATTTGGATCATTTGTTATACCCTATGAATTAATTATTGGAGCACTCGGAATTATTTTATTATTAGAGGCCACTCGTAGAGCAATAGGAATTCCCTTGGTAGCAATAGCGCTCATTTTCATACTTTTTTCAATCTTTGGTCAATCAATGCCATATTTAATTTCGCATCAAGGTTTATCGATCACAAGATTAGTTGGGTATCATTGGTTTGGCGGAGAAGCCATTTTTGGTATTCCAATAAGTGTTTCGGTTAGTTTCATTTTTTTATTCGTTTTATTTGGTGCAATTTTAGATACAGCGGGTGGAGGTAAATACTTTATAAATTTAGCTTTTGCCTTAGTTGGAAAAATGAGAGGAGGACCTGCTAAAGCAGCTATTCTTGCCTCGGGACTGACAGGATTAATTTCAG
>Ga0208879_1001972_pt1 | contig 18683 bp, 16 predicted proteins | sample Knorr_S15_td_Bot_FD_185605 | JGI IMG/M metagenome (GOLD analysis project Ga0208879, IMG submission 185605) | Marine microbial communities from Southern Atlantic Ocean transect - Knorr_S15_td_Bottom_ad_5009_LV_A (SPAdes) (version 2) | ecosystem: Environmental > Aquatic > Marine > Oceanic | place... | reverse complement strand
GGTTCGTCGTCGCCCTCGCCCATGGAGTGGCTCAGTCGCGTCGAGCAATCAATGCTGCCATCGCCAAAGCAAGCGTTGCGAGAGGTGCTGCGAAGCCGGGCAGGCCGCCCAAGTCCTCAGGTTCGCACAAGCCACTGATCCCAACATATGAGTCCCCTCCCCAAGTCCCGTTATCGAACCAGCAGTCCGACCAGACCTTCCAGCCGAACCCGGTCTCTGGGACACTGGTCTCGTAACCATCCTCGCTGTGGAGGACAAACTTCCAGTTGATGTAGGCCGCAGTGTCGTCAATATCCACTGTCGTAGTGTAGGTGTCGCTGTCGACAGAGACCATCTCATTCGTTTCGGGCGGATAGCAGACTCCTGTGTTGATGCAGATTTGGGTGATCCACTGGACCGAAGAAACATTACTTCCGGGAATCACTGTTAGGTACATGTCGAACACTCCTCCTTCTTGGACCAGAGAGGCATGGCTCACATATGCGATATCGGTGCCTTCGACGTCTGCCAACTCATTGACACCGCCAGTGGCGAGAACGGAGGTTGCCAGCATCGCCACCAGAGCGAGTGCGATGAGGCTGCGCATGATGAGTCCGCACTCGACCCTACACATGAAACTTGAGAACTCAGGATTCAAGCAGATTTATGTTTCGACTTCCCACAAGTCATCTCCGACCCAGTGAATCGTTTTCACAGCCTTGCCCTTGCTCATCGCCACCATCTCTTCACCACTGACAAGAGCCCAGCCCATCGCCAGGGGCTTGCCGTGGGATTCGTCACGAATACAGATCAAATCGCCTTCCTTAACCCCTGGGTCGGCGATTTGGATACCAGCTCCCATACAGTCGGCGCCGTTCATCAGGAATGGAATGGCGCCGTGATCGACCGCTGCCCAGCTGCTGCCGGGTTGCCAGGCGAGGACGCCACGCAGCGTCGGATACCAGCCCATCTCGTCGCTCTGATTCTTGAGTTGCATCGCCAGTGGTACGCGGTCGACGAGCAGAAGGTCATGATTGTCGAAATTCGCCTTCTCTAGAAATGCCGAAGCGAAATCGAGTTCGACGCCGATTCGCTTCGATAATTCAGCGACCACAGCACGAACCTGTTTGAGTCGCACAGGGGTTCGACGCCTCAGGCGTTTCTCACTCACGCCTTCGGTCAGACTGAAGCGCCGCTTCACTCTTGCCCTCAGAAATCTGTGACCTCTGTGGTTCCCTCAAATATCTTCAAGCGAGGGTCACGCGACCACCACCCATGTTGATCATCTGCCTCGACCTCGAAGGAGTGCTCATGCCAGAGGTCTGGATTAACGTCGCAGAACGCACAGGAATCGATGCACTGCGCATAACAACGAGGGACGAGCCGGACTATGACAAACTGATGCGTTTCCGGCTCGAAATCCTCGACAGAGAAGGCATAACCATCGACGACATCCAGCAAGTCATTGCCGAAATGGAGCCATTACCGGGGGCTTTGGAGTTTCTCGATGCACTCCGGACGAGGTGGCAGGTGCTGGTGCTTTCGGACACCTTCTACGAATTCGGGGAGCCGATGCTGGCCAAACTCGGGCGGCCGACACTGTACTGCCACGACCTCGTGATCGATGCTGAAACACGGATGATTTCTGGCTGGAAGATTCGCCTCGAAGACCAGAAATGCGCGACGGTCGAAGGGCTTCGGGCGATGAACTTCAAGACGCTCGCAGTGGGTGATTCCTACAACGACACGAACATGCTCGCGGCGGCTCATTCAGGCATTCTCATGGACCCACCACAGAACGTCACCGACGAATTCCCTCACTTCCCTGTCGTTCAGAATCATGCCGAGCTGCTAGCTGCAATCGAGGCTGCTGCCGAGTCGCTCGGCGAATGATTTTGCTCTCAGTTTCCATCGCTTTCAGTTTCCTCACACAGAGCGCACAGAGGACATGGCTGCGGTGAGCACACTGCCCGCCCGTCAGCCTAGTCCAATCCTCTGCGAACTCTGCGTTCTCCGCGAGAGGTGATTGAATGAAATCCAACTGAATCGACCCATAGGGTCGGCTCACACTAAATCGGCTTCCATGCCAATCGATTGAAATAAGGGTGGTCGGTCGGCGAGTCGCATGGCACAGTGGCATGGCATCTCTCGTCGCAAGCCGAGCGGTGGACGCTTGAAGCGACCCAACCGATATCGAGGCAAGCGCCGCAAGGAGATTGCCAGCGAGAACCAATTCGCTTTCGTCGGCGATAAGGATATCCGCAAGGGCTACCGCAAGCACGCTGGTTCGATGACCATTCGAGTCATGCAGGCTCACACGGTCAATGTCAGCGACACCAAGACCGGCAAGACGATTCGCGCGACGATCAGCAACGTGCTGCAGAACGATGCTGACCCGAACTATGTTCGACGCAACATCGTCACCAAGGGCGCCATCGTTCAGACCGAGGCCGGCGAGGTGCGAATCACCAGCAGGCCGGGCATGGATGGCGTCATCTCTGGCGTTCTGCTGGAAAACTGAGTCCAAAGGGCTCAAGTCGGACCGATTACGCGACAGGGGCGTTAGTCATGGCCGAGCGCAAGGACGAGATGTGGGTCTGGACGGGATATTTCGATTCTCGACTGAGCCGCTCGGCCGGCCGACGCGTCCCGAGTGAAGCGTCGGTTCCGAATCCGACTCTCGATTCAATCGCCTGGGCCGCGCGCGCAGCTGGAATAACACGCATGCGCCGCAAAGCCGAGACGAGCCACCCTTCACGCCCACATGCGCAAGAAGGTCGGCTCGAACTTTCGGTGAAGGATGCGCTGTCCTCGACCAAGGCTGAATCAAAAGAAGGCGTTCTGCAGACGATAGGTCTGCGTTTACGCACTCAGATGAAGGAAGCCAGAGCCGCAGAAGCCCAAGCCACAGCGAGGGGACCGGCCAAGGGAAATCGGCAACAACGGGCCCAGCGCAAATCCTTCCGCGGCAAATCCAGCGGTCAGCGAAAAAAGCGCTTCGGCCGCCGCTGACTCTTGATTCCCGCGCCTCCCTAGTACCAGTCGGCTTCGCTGTTTGATAAGAGATTGAATCAGCGTTTGGGCAAACGGCGCTTGGCGCCGATTCAGACCGAAGGGGTCCAGCCGAAATCGTCTGTACTCCGACCGTTCATGATGTCTGTCAGGGCTTCGTAGATTTCCATCGTCACCGGCCCGACTTCACCATCGGAGAAGTTCGCAACCTCGCCGCCGTGTTCGATCGAACCGATCGGCGAGATGACCGCGGCCGTGCCAGCGCAGAAGCACTCGTCGGCAGCCATCGCGAAGTCGATCTCGACCTTGGTTTCTCTGACTTCGTAACCCATCGAGCCAGCCAGCTCGATGATCGAGAGGCGAGTGATGCCCGGCAGAATCGTTCCTGTCAACTCCGGCGTGTAGATGACTCCGTCGTGCACGCAGAAGAAATTCGCCGCACCGACCTCTTCGACGTATTTGTGTTGCGTCGAATCGAGATAGATTATCTCCGCGAAGCCCTTTGCCTTCGCTCTCTTCGAAGGCATCATTCCGGGCGCGTAATTGCCAATCGCCTTGACGCCGCCCGAACCACCGGGCGCAGCACGGTGGAAATCGTCGGACACGGTCAGTGAGATCGGGCTCAATCCACCCTTGAAGTAGGGTCCGACGGGCACGCAATAAACCAGAAATTTGTACTCGGGAGCAGGAGCTACTCCCAAGATTGCACCGCTCCCGAAAACCAACGGCCGAATATACAACTCGCCGTGATCGGTTGGTGGTAACCACCGCTCGTTCTCTTTGACGACGCGCCTTACCGCGTCGAGAAACATCTCCTCAGGCACCGGCGGCATGCCCAGTCGCTCACAACCTCCCGCCGACCGCCGCGCATTCAACTCAGGCCGAAACAGCAGAATCCGCCCATCCTCAGCGCGACGCGCCTTCATCCCCTCAAACAAGCCTTGACCGTAATTCAGCACTCCCGCCGCAGGCGACATCGAGAGATTCTGGTAGTCCATCATGGAGCCCAGTTGCCAGTTTTCGCCCAATTCGCAGGTCGCCATGAACATCCTATCGGTTTCGGTGAAACTGAAGGTCAGAGCGTCCCAATCAATAGATGGCTCACTCTCCTCCAACAACCCCAGACTCCAGAATGATTCAGAGGGAGAGCACTTGGCTTTCAACGGTTGCGACGGAATCGACTGAAATCTCCCTTCGCAGGAGCCACACAAGGGTTGATTGCACACACGCCTACGCTTGGCCGGAGTTCTCGCCGTGCGTTGGAAAGGAGAGATGTGCATCGTCTCAGGGTCTTATCAGTCAGTGGATTCGAAGCCGCCCACGACGACTGTCGAATTGTGGTGCAGGGCGCGGGAGGGCCATTCGGTTGTCCTGCTGGTCGAGGGTTTGCGGCCGTTTCTCGAAATCGCGCTGCCTGGTCGGCCGCGGGATGCGGTGGAAGCCGAGTCTGGGCTCGAATTCGTGGGCGAGATGGAAGAGGTTGTCTCGATTGGCGAGCCGGTCGAGAAATGGACCCCGCTTGGCATGAAACCGCATTGGCGCGTCGAGGTGACTCAGCCCTATGTCGTGCCTCGACTGCGCAAGAGGATGGTAGGCGACTGGGAGGTCAGCAGCGCCGACATTTTGTTCGTGCAGCGGCTGCTGCTGGATCTGGATCTGGGTCCTCACGTGGGCGCTGTCGGTGAGGTTCTCTGGGCAGGTGAGCGGGCGCCCGCCGCGGTTCGCGCAGAATTCTCTGGCGGGCGCGTCGAGGCCGCCGAGCGCATTCGCGACGTCGGCGGCTCGGGGCTCTATCCGTGCGATATGGTCGTGGTTTGCTCAATCGACGATTTGGCGCGCACAGAGCCATTCCCTGCGCCTTTCGTGACATTTTCTTTCGACCTTGAGACCAGCATCAGACACAACACGATTCTGTGCGCTGCCGCGGTCATCGACCGCGGTGGAAATCGCAGCGAGCATGAATTTCGAGGTGAAGAGAGAGATATTCTCGAGGGACTGACACGACTGATTCGTGACGAGGACCCCGACTTCATCACCGGCTACAACATCGACAACTTCGACCTCCCTAGAATCATCGAGCGAGCCGAGGAATCTGGCTCTCGATCTCGCTTCGAGCAGGCTGCCCTATGCGGCTGGGGACGAGTTCCGGCAATCGAATCGGAGGCCAAACGCCTCAAACCGAATCGGGCCAACAATCGCGTCTGGCGTTTGACAGGCCGAATCCCTTTGGACGCTTGGTGGCAGGTCCGCCAGACCCTGCGGCCCGAGCGCGAATCGCTGCGCTACGTCGCCAACATGCTCTGGCCCGACGATGCGGACAAGCACAAACTCGACGTCGACGCCAGTCGCATGGATGAGGAATGGGCTGCTAGGCCCGACGAGGTCATGGAATACTGCGTGCGCGACACCTACCTGCCACTCGATATCCTCGCTCACCTACAATCCATTCAGCGCAAGGAAGCGCTGGCCGCGGTCGCGCTTTCCACCGTCGAGACCGCCGCGGCCGGCACCACCAGCCAATGGATCGACTCGCTCGTCATCCGCCTCGCAGACCGCGAGAATATCGCCGTTCCAATGACTCAATCCGGACCACGCCGCCGCGACCAGATCGCCGGCGGCTACGTCCATGACGTCGAGCCCGGAATCCATCCTTGGGTCGCCGTGCTCGACTTCAAATCCATGTACCCTTCAATCATGATCGCCCAGAACATCTGCTCGACGACACTGGTCAGAGACGGCTCAAAGAACGACTCGCACAACGTCTCGCCGACCACCGGAACCCGCTACCTCGAATCGTCGGAGAGGGAGGGTCTGGTACCGCGTCTTCTGAGCCAGTTGATGGAAAAGCGTGACCTGCACAAGCGTGAACTCGCAAATGCCGAAGAATCGGGTGACAAGGAGGCTGCTTTCCTCCACGATCAGCTGCAATATGCGGTGAAGATCCTGATGAATTCCTTCTACGGAGTCTTCGCTTCGAGCTTCTATCGCTTCACCCATCCCGACCTTGGAGCGAGCATCACCGAGTGGGCTCGGCACAACATTCGCAGCATCATCGCGCAACTCGAAACCGACGGTCACCACGTCGTGTATTCGGACACCGACTCCATCTTCGTGATGGCGCCGGTAGAGCCAGATTCGCCTATCAGCAGGCCGCCTGAGGACGCGCTCGTTTTCGCTGATTGGCGGGCCGCGCGCGCCGAGACCCTGCGCTTCGGCGAGCGTCTCGCAAATCGCTTCACCAAAGAGGGCGCAGAGTTGGAGTTCGAGACTGCGTTATCGGCGTTTTTCAGCCACGGGGCGAAGAAGCGCTATGTCGGGCGTGTGGTCTGGCCGCGCGAAGAGATGCTGATTCGCGGCTACGAGGTTCGGCGCTCGGATTCATTCAGTTTGTTGACGCGCACGATGGTCGAGATGTTCGAGTTGATTATGGCAAATGAGCCGTGGTCTGCAGTCGAATTGACCAAGACGCAGATCGACTCCGTGCGAGCGCGAGAGGTCGATGCCGTCGATCTGGTCATCAGTCGCTCATGCAAAGGTCAACTGCGACGGAATGGCAGCGTTGATTTCACCAAGGTCTACAAGAATCCGGACAGCCTGCCTTATGTGCGGGCTGCGAAGCAACGAATCGAAGCTGGATTGGGTTTCACGCCCGGCATGAAGGTCGGCTGGATAGTCATCGATGGCAAGCAATCGCCCATGCGAATTGAGGCTTGGATGGTCGATGAGTTGGGCGTCGAGCCACCGCGCTACGATCCTAACTTCTATGCGCGGCGGCTCGCGAAAGCCTTGGGGCGTATCACAGAGGCTTTCGGCTGGGATGAGAATGAACTTCTCGCTGGCTCACGCCAGCAGACTCTCTTCGACTTCTAACCCACGCGCGCTCGCGCGTCGAACGCGGCTGAGCCACGACAGCACCCATACGCTGAGTGATAATGTTGGGATATCTCGTACTTTTTCCCCTCCGTTGAGATGAAAACTGGGGCAATCGGTTCGTCGTAGGGTTGATTTCAGAGAGATGTTCACGAAGGGCTGTGAAAGGTATGAGAGGTCTTGCTCCGTTCGTCGTTCTGGTGCTCGTCGCATCGGCTTTCTCCGGTTGCCTCGACTCATTCAGTTTCAACAAGGCGCCGACCGCTGTGATCTCAGTCGATCCCTCTGGCAGCGTCCGGGCCGGCGATGATTTGACCTTCAGCGCTGTGGGTTCATCCGACCCTGACGCGGACGCCCTGACCTTCGCTTGGACATTCGGCGATGGAAACACCGGTCTGGGCTTGACCATCAGCCATTCATACGCCCAACCGGGCGACTACGAAGCCCGCCTCACCGTCAGCGATGGTTCCAATGAGGCGACGGCTTCGAAGACGATCAAAGTCGTCGACTCCTCCGCGCGCGAGCCGCACGCAGAGATCTCCGACAGCAAGATGGACGACTGTGACGGTGAGGAAGCGCCGGCTGGCAGCTTCATCCTCGTCTGGGTCTGCGAGGACGACAATGACGAATCCGACCGCTCGATCACCATCTCGACCTCGGTCGCAGTAGACGGCTACGATTCCTGGGCCGGCTGCAATCCTGACAACTCGAATTGCTACCAAGATGAGTGGCTGGTCTCTTGGGATTGGGACCTCGACCTCGATATTGACTCCGATGGCGATGGCGACCCTGAGAACGACATCGACGCCTCTGGCGAATCAATAACGCTCGAAGATATGCCCGCTGGCGCCTGGGACATCAAGCTCACTGTGACCGACAACAATGGCTTGCAGGCCAGCGATGAGTCGACGATTTATATCAATTACCGCGGCGTTTGGAAGAACTTCGTCATCGACCGCCGCTACCAGGATCCAGTCATCATGACATGGGAATTCCCAGTCGAATACGATGATGGCGCGAAGAACCGGATACGCTACCTGCGGACCAAACTGACCTATCCTGCAGAAGATTCAGACCAGCCTCTCGGTGGCCTCGACACCGAGAATCGTCTCGACCTCTTCCTCTACAATTCGACCGACGAAGAGGTCGCAAACACCACCGGCGTGGGCAACGACAATCGCAACGCCGGTGACTGCAATTCAGATGACCGCTGCGTATGGCTCGTCATTGGTGGTTCGACGGTGAGAGGTTTCGAACCGGGGACCTGGACGGTTGACCTGCAGAATGAGAAGACTCACAACACCGAGGTCAAGAGCCTCGTCATCGAACTCCAATATCGGTGAACTGCGCCTTGGTGACAACTGACATCGTCGACCTGATTCAACCCTCTCCCTCGGGGAGAGATTCAAATACACCCCTTCGGTCGGCGGGGCACACTTAGGGGTGAATATTATGAGTTCACAATGGGAAGACAAAAGCAAGCCGCACCTGAACATCGTGTTCATTGGACACGTCGACCACGGCAAGTCAACGACAGTGGGACGATTGCTTCTCGATACAGGTCACATCGAGCAGCACGTAATCGACAAGAATGAGAAGCTCGCTGTCGAGCATGGCAAGGCCGGATTCGGTCTCGCTTACGTGATGGACGGACTGAAGGAAGAGCGCGAGCGTGGAATCACCATCGACGTCGCTCACAAGGAACTCTTCACTCCGAATTATTACTTCACAATCATCGACGCACCAGGTCACCGCGACTTCGTCAAGAACATGATCACCGGTACCAGTCAGGCTGACGCAGCCGTTCTCGTCTGCGCTGCTAACGACGGCGTCAACGCGCAGACCCGCGAGCACGCTTTCCTCGCGCGCGTCCTCGGTGTCAAGCAACTCATCATCAACGTCAACAAGATGGACATCAGCGGTGTCGACTACTCCGAGGATCGCTACAACGCGGTCGTCAAGGAACTCCACCAACTCCTGAAGATGGCTGGATTCAAGCCCGCTGACGTGCCGATGATTCCGTGCTCGTCCTTCCTCGGCGAGAATCTCTACAACAAGTCAACCAACATGCCTTGGTACAAGGGACAGACACTCTTCGAGGCAATCGATGGGATTCAGATGCCATCAAAGCCGACCGACCGCCCTCTGCGACTTCCGATTCAGGACGTCTACAAGATCAGCGGAATCGGAACCGTTCCAGTCGGCAAGATCGAGACTGGAGTCCTGCACGCAGGCAAGACCGTCATCTTCAACCCCAGCCAGAAGTCGGCTGAGGTCAAGAGCATCGAGATGCACCACACCAACGTCGCCAAGGCAGAGCCTGGCGACAACATCGGATTCAACGTCCGCGGCCTCGCAGCCACAGACATCCGCCGTGGCGATGTCGCGGGATACACTGACACACCACCAGCCTTCGTCCGCCACGACGAGACCTTCATCGGACAGATCCAGTTGATGGAGATTCCCAAGGCGATCGGCACTGGTTACACACCCGTGTTCCACTGCCACACCAGCCAAGTCGCGGTTCGCTTCGTGGAGCTGCTGGAGAAGACCTCCAAGGGTACCAAGGAAGCCAACCCTCCGTTCCTCAAGACCGGAGACGCCGCCATGGTCCGCTTCGCGCCCACCAAGCCGATGGCGATCGAGGAGATGTCGGACTTCCCTGAGTTGTCACGCTTCGCCATCCGCGACATGGGTAAGACCGTCGCAGCTGGCGTCTGCATTAAGATCGAGAAGAAGTGATTGGTGAGAAATCGGCTTGACTGCTCGGAGTGGGTAAGATGGCAGTTATCACCAAAATCAAACTCACTGGCGAGAACCATCAGGATGTCGACTTGGTCTGCTCGCAGATCAAGGCGATCTGCGACGAGACCGGCGTCAAGCTGCGCGGGCCGATCCCGCTGCCGACCCGCCGGCTCGTCGTGCCCTGCCGAAAGAGCCCTGACGGCGAAGGCGCCGAGACCTGGGACCACTGGGAGATGCGCGTTCACAAGCGCCTTCTCGAACTCGTGACATCCGCTGCCAAGGACGAAAAAGCGCTTCGCCGCGTGCTTCGGATTGATTATCCTGACTCGGTGACCATCGAACTCTCTCTTCGACATCTCGGTTGAACTGCTTTGAAGTTCAACCGACCCTGACGCAGAACTTCGAGAAGCCTATGGCTTCCCAGTTCTGCTAGTTTGACATAAATGTGGGGACGACTCAACGGTTTGCCGATGGACTCGACTTAGCTCGCGAGTGAGCCCATCGGATCCCAGGCTGGGAGAACGATGGGCTCGGTGTCGAGCCCCGCACTCATCTCATCGCTGAGATATGCGCTCGGGCAGGCGATTTCGAACATGTATTCGTCATACCAAGAGTCATTCATGGTGTAGTATCCCTTCTCACCGCTGTCCTTCGTGCCCCACGAGTTCTCGACCCGCCAGCGCCTCGGTTTCCCATCGACGACATCGACGCCGGTGAACAGCATCGCATGAGTCATCATCGTCTGACCAAAACGAAGGCGGTCGGCACGATTCATCTTGAATTCGGTGCCGTACAATTCGGCGAAATCAAACAACTTCGCATCCCACAATCCGCGCTGCCTGTGCATCTGCTTGCCAACATCGCATCCCATCCACACAGGCAGCCCATCCTCGAGCAGCTTCTGAGTGATGTCTTTCATCTCGCTGCTCGGCACATTGAGGTAGATGACGGGGGGTCCGCCGGCGACGTTTTGGAGGAAGTCGACGGTGTAGGTGCGGTAGTATTCGTTGCGGGGATCGTTGACGATGCAGACGTAATCCTCCCAGTCCAATTCGACATACTCAGCGGCGAATTCCTGCGGTGTCAGCGTCCCTCTCCGGTGAAACTTGCCATCCTTGTCCTCCCACTGCCAATCGAACTTCTCGGGCGGGGTGCCCAGATGGATACAGAGGATTCTCCAGATGTCGGCGAGGCGTTCGTCCTTGCGCGCGCGGGCTTCAGCGAGGCTTCCGCCGGCGTCGATTATGGCGCGCAATTCGCTCGCCGTGGTTCGCAGGATGTGTTTGAGAATCGCGTTCATCCTGCCCGTGTTTGATGATGATTTGGATTCAGGGAATGCGGTTTTCGGGACCAGTCCGTGTTTGCGAATGAGGTTCATCGCCATGTTCCATTGGCCGCCGTCTCCGATTGGGTCGCCCAGTAGGAAGGCGATGGTGCGGTCGTCGAGATTGCGGTCCGAGGTTTCGAGGACCGCTTCCAGAAGATGGTTCGAGCGCTCGAACTTGTCCCAGAAATGGATGTGAGACTGACTGAATTCGAAATTCTTGACGTTGAGTTTCTTCATCGTGCTGGGTCGGAAAAGGTTCAGCACTGCGAAGAGCCAGCAACGGCCGCTGCGCATCTGATGGGTGACCTTCCAGTCGTCGAGTTTGATGCTGAATGATGAGTCGATGTCTTGCACTAAATCTCGGTTGAGTGCGATCTCGAGCAGATCTCCTCCGGTGACTGCGTTCTGCGCCACTCTCGCGGTCACGTCGCTTGAGAAATCTCGTCGATACTGTTTCACTTGTTTCTTCGTTATCACTCGTGCCATTGGCCCACCGCAGGTAAGGCCTCGCAGCGCGGCGCCTCTAAATCATTTTCAGATTCATAGGGGTGCGGCGACGGCTAGTCCCGCTGCGATGAGAGTCTCGGCGATGAGGCTCGGACACGATTCGACATCGCCCTCGGCGAGCCTGATCTGCGAGCCATCCTCGGCGATGATCGGGTCCGAGAGATCCTTCAGGATTCGGATCCGAACCAGATCGATGCCAACCGCCTGAGTCACCGTCACCTGAACAGGCGGAGATGGCTCAGCCCCGGTCGGCCCCTCAGGATATCCATCCATCTCGCGAATGCGGTCCTCCTCGTCGAAGTCGGGGTCGTCCCAGGCGTCACGAGCATCCGGAACCAGCATCGTCGGTGGTGTCGCAGGAGCAGATTCAACGGCGCCCGAGGGAGCCGCCGCCGCCGCAGTCTCCGCCTCGGCCGGCGCGCCGAATTCACTCAGCGAAGGGTTCGGCTCCGGACTCGCAACAGGCTGTTCGTGCCCGCTACCGTGGCCACCTCCGTTACCGTTCGAGCCATTGACCAGAGTCATCCAAGCGACATCGTGCTTGTACTTCTCGACGATGTGCCCGAGGCTCTCGTAATACGCCCGCTCGGAGCCATCGTGCCGATCCCACTGGATCGGGCTCAGATGCTGGACAGCCGCCGCCGCTTCCGCCCCGCCGCCCTTCATCAGATTGATCAGAACGGCGTGCTGGGTGAAGGCGTTCAAGCGAATCCGAGTCAGGTCCGTCGCAGCGGTGCGGACGTTGCCGAGCCGACGGGTCTGCAACTGCGCCTTCGCAGTCATCCCCTCGGCTCGAATGGTCTCAGCCAATTCAGCCTCCAGATGTGAGGTCAATTGTCCGACCGAGTTCCAGAAGTCAGGGATCGGGAGGTCGACAGGGAGGGTCTGCGATTTCTGCTTTCGAGAGACTTCGAAAAGTGATTTCTCGACGGTTTGCAACTGGTTTGGCGAGAGTCGAGGAGTGTTGTTGCCATGTGCCATCCGAACGACCCGCTGGACATCGGCTGACGGCGCTACATCAAACATTCCGTCGGCGCGGTTGCGAAGAGGCTCAGACGCCGCTGAACTCAAGAGGGAAACGCGGCTCGCCGTGAGTGCAGGTGTACCCGAGTGGTCAAAGGGGGAGGGCTCAAGATCCTCTGTGTAGTGCTTCGCAGGTTCGAATCCTGCCGCCTGCACCACTCAGCATGATCAAGAGTGCAGGCGCGGGATTCGAACCCTAGTGCGAACTGATCGATGGAAAGCGATGCGACCGTTCGCGCGTCTGGTGCGAGTTGGACTGACCAACGGCAGGGAAACTCGCAGCCAGAAGCAGCTGCCGCTGCTTCAATCTGATGATGCTATGAAATCTCGAAGGAATTCGAGAGTTCCGAGGGTGCCTTTGGCTTCTGTGCAATGATCGGCAGCCTCGACGACGCCGGGGTGGGAATCATTGACCGCCACGGCGTATCCACACATTTCGAACATCGGAATATCGTTCGCGGCATCGCCCACCGCTATGACCAAACTTGGGTCGATGCCGCGTTGTTCGAACGCGATGGCCAGGCCAGTCGCCTTGTCGAGTCCATGCGTTGTGATGTGGACGGCGAAACCGGTCGGAACAACTTCGAGGTCGGCCCACTCCGAGCCTGCTAATTCATCACGGATGCGCTCGAAATCACCTACTTCCTTCAAGCACCATTCGGTCTCACGCCAGCGATTCGACTCGATCCCTGCGGCATCGAGACCATCGATTCGCGTCGCCAGCCAATCAGCGGCAGCCCGGGCACGCGAACCGTCCGCCATAGCACGGATCGGATGACCCGCTCCGCTGTCCCAGACCATGCCACCGTTCTCGCCGATGACGAAGCCCGAGACGGCGAGGCTCTGTTGGATCGGCGTGACGTTGGGGAGTGTTCTGCCGCTGGCGAGGGAGATGCTTATGCCGCGATTCTCAAGTTCGCGAATGAGTGGAATCAACTCGGCTTGGAAGCCGTTTATGTCGAGCAATGTCCCATCTACATCGAAGACGATCATCTGCCAATCGATGTCCGTCGGGATTGCTGCCATGCCTTTCCGTGCGGGGTTCAGGTGATGACTCCACCGATGCTCCTGCCTTGTCGCTCGCTTCGCCTCTCGCGCTCTGGCTCGCTTCGCCTCTCACGCTCTGGCTCGCTTCACCCCCCTCAGGTTGATGGAGGGCCCTTGTCTCCGCTTGGACGTGACCGACGAGGAGTTCCTTCTTCTCGATGATGAGGAGGATGCTTCGACTCAGGCTAGGCCTGGGTCGGCAGGCTCTGCCAGCGCTGGCTTCGGTGGGCTTGGCGGAGGTACTGGTGGCGCTACTGGTCGCGGCGCTGGCGGACTTCTCTCTGGGCTGGCTGGCTCGCTCGGGCGTGGCTTCGCCTCGGTTCGCTCGAAGTTGGCGGCTGCCGGTGAGAGTCGACCGGCGGCAGCCGAACCGGTTGACGAGTTGATTCTCGACGATTCTTCGGATGAGGAGCAGACGAAGGTGATTTCCGCGGCTGTAGAGGAAGTTGTTGTCGAGGCGATTGTCGAGCCGGAACTGGTCGTCGATGGGCTTGAGGAATTCGAGTGGGGACTGCGCGGAATGGATTGTCCGGACTGCGCCATGAAAGCCACTCGTGCGGTCAGGCGATTACCCGGTGTCAAGGCGGTCAATGTCTCCGCGACCGAGGGGCGTGTGCGGGTCAATATCGACGTTGGGCGCGGGCGCATATCGAGGGTTTCGGCAGTTCTGGAGAGTCTCGGACACGGGCCGGATCTCGAATGGCGACAGGTTCAGGGCAAGACCGCGGGTGAGGTCTCGCGACGACTCGGGATCGAGCGGAAGGGCTTGCGAAAAGCGCTTCTCGACGTTCCGGGGATTCTCAATGCGAGTCTCGAAGACGGTCGGATTGAGCTACAGAAGGCGCCGACCGATTCGCTCAAAGTGCGGCAGATGACAAACGATAACCTGCGTCGATTGCTCGGGGATTTTTCTCTGATTGAATCGAAAACAACACGACTGCGCCCCGACCAAGCCCAATTGTTGGGTGCTGTGATGACTCTTCCACTGTTGTTCAGCGTCCTCGTTCTGGAGTATCTTGGTCTGCATTTATGGCTGCTTGCCGGTGTCACTTCGCTGGGAGTTCTGTTCGCGGGAATGCCGATGTTCAAGGCTGCTGTCGCGAGTGTACAGAATCGTGTTCTGGGTTTTCAGGTGCTGACTTCACTGGCGGTTCTGGGGGCTTTGTACCTGCACCAATGGCCCGAGGCGCTGGTGGTCACGGGACTCGTCGCGCTGGCCGCTCACATGGAGGAGAGTGCACTGGTTCGCGCTCGCGAGGCGATGCAGGGCGGCTTGGATCGGTTGCCGCGGCGGGCTCGTTTGATCGAGGCGAAGGGGGGTTCTGCCGCTGACGACGATTGCCGTGACGATGACCACGACCACTCTCACGACCACGAGCACGCGGACTCGCAGCCTGACGATGAATGGACTCCGATCGCCGCGCTCGAGCGGGGTGATATCGTTGAGATTCGCTCGGGCGAGGTGATTCCGGTCGATGGCTATGTCGTCGATGGTTCTGGTGCCGTCGACCGAGCTCCTCTGACTGGTGAGCCGATGCCGATCTCGGTCTCGGCTGGAGATTTCATCGAGGCTGGTCTGACGCTGACACGAGGTCCGATTCGCGTCCGGTCCGAGGCGACTGGCGACGATACACGCTTGGCTGACCTCATCGATCTGGTGCGCCGTTACCGCGAGCAGCCAACGCGCACGCAGACGATCATTGAGCGTTTCACGGCTATCTGGGTGCCGATGGTCCTCGTCGGTTCAGCGATCTACGGGATGATGACCGGAGATTTCGTCGCCATGCTGGTTCTGTGGGTCGTTTCGTGCCCATGCTCACTTCTCCTGGCCGCCCCTGTGCCTCATGCGACCGCGCTCTCGTGCGCTTCAGCGAGCGGTCTGGTGGCCCGTGGAGGCGATGTCATCGAGGCGGCCGCAGGCGTTCAATTGGCTCTTCTCGACAAGACTGGAACGCTGACCACCGGCCGACCTCGGCTGGTCTCGATAGCCCTTGCAGGGAATCAGACTGAGGAGAGCGTGCTGCGCATCGCAGCAGGTCTAGAACAGCGCAGCAATCACCCCTATGCGCGCACGCTCATCACCGAGGCAGCCGAGCGCAGCGAGGATCTGACGGAGATATCGGAGATTGAGGACGGTGATGCCGGAGTCAGTGGCAACATGCATGGCTCGCCGGTCATCCTCGGCCGCACAGATTGGTTGGTGGCCGAGGGAGTCAGAATCCCTCAAGAGATTGACAGCGCTCTGGCCGACAGCCGACAAGCAGGATACGGAGCCAGTGTTTTGGCGATTGACGGCGAGGCTGTCGCCGCCTTCACCTTCGCCCATGACGACGCGCGCGAGGGTGTCAAAGAAATGCTCGAAATGCTGCAAAACCAGGGCATCAGCATCGAGATCCTCAGTGGCGATGAGCAAGCATCGGTCGAAGCCTTCGCCAGAGGTTTGGGGCTCGACCCATCGGTATGCCGAGGCAATGTCGACCCTGAAGGGAAAGCGGCATGGGTCGCCGAGCGATCGAAACTCAGTCGGACGCTGATGGCAGGAGACGGATTCAACGATTCGGGGGCCCTCGCTGCAGCAGATGTCGGAGTTGCAGTCGGCAGCGGTGAACAAGTCAATCTCGACGCTGCCGATGTACTGATTCCAGGAGAAGACCCTCGTGCCCTCGCCAACCTCATCGAGCTGTCGAAGCGAACCAGAAAAGTCGTCAATGCGAACATCGCAATCTCGGTGGCGGTGACTCTGCTTCTCGTCGTCACCGCGCTCACCGGCATCAACACCAGCATCGCAGCAGGCATAGCGATCCACGAGGCGAGCGTCTTCCTGATCATCCTCAACGGCATGTTCGTCGCCGGCGCAGGAGGCAGGAGAGCGGGTGTTCTTCTGGACTTAGGAAAGGACCTGATTCGCGATATCCGCGAAGCCATTCAAGTGCTGTTTTCGACGATGAAGAGCAGCCCACCGTCGACCGCTTGATAACCACAGACACGGAGCGAGATGCATGATGGACAAAGTCGAGATCGAGTCGAAGCACGCTCCGCCACTCGCAGAATGCGCGCACTGCGAGCACATGCTACCACCTGGTCTGGGCGAGATCATCTGCGAGGTCTGCGGCGCTGGATGCAGGGTCAGTCACGGGCCAACCGTCGAAGCGCTCATCGAAGAGAAAGTGCCCTGTCCTCACTGCCACACAATCCTCGTCGCTGGAACCGACGAGCGTCCGATCGACCTCACCTGTGGGGCCTGCTCGGGTGGCTTCGCTCTCGTTGCGAAGGTCGTCAAAGTCGAGATCGATTGTCCTGGATGCGAGCGCACGCTTCGCATCCGACCGAAACCGGGGAAGCGTGAGTTGAATTGTCCAGCCTGCGAATCCGCTTTCCAAGTCACTTTTTAGATGCGGATTCACGAAGTCATCAAAGGCTCTCACGTTGATTCTCAGCGCGCTGATGCGGCGCTGAAGAAAAGCGCTGAATCCCTCCTTCAATCATCACAAATCAGGGTTCTTGAAATCCTTCGAGGGGGGGAGAGAGGTCATCTCTCAAAGTGAAAGTGGACGGCTCTGGCGGCATTAGAAAACGACAGCCTATGGCTGAAAATCACCCTGCGCGCTCAAATACCCCAAATTGAGCGTCAACTGGGGGATGGGACCGTGAGTGAGAGCAAGTCGCCGAATGGTGGAGATGCCGACGGCATCGACGAACTCGCCGCTCTGCGTGAAGCCCACGTTCGCTCGGCAGCCTCAGCAATCGATTCTCTGGGCCGCGCTCGCGACCGCCTCGATGACGAATCGAAACTCCGCTCAAGCATCCGCCGCGAGCGCCGACGCCGGGTCGCTGAGATGGGCGAGCGGGTCGAGGGGATGCGGGGAGCTCTGCGCAAGGCGAATGACATTCTCTTCGAAGAGGAATTGCACCGAATCGAGGCCGACATGCGCGCCGAGTTGGAAGTCGAGATGGAGCGCCTTGAGACCGAGGCTTTGGAGCGCGAGGAGCGGCTTCTTCGCGAAGAGATGCTGCATAGACTTCGTCGCGAAGAGAACCGCCTGAGGGAACAACTGGATCTTGAACGTGACCGCCGAATCGAAGGCCACACAGGCAAGCTGCGTGAACGTCTCAAAACCGAGATGGAGACCGAGTTCTCGCGTCGCAAGGCCTTCCTTGCCGACCGACTTGAACTGGAAGCGTCGCAAGACCTCGACCGCATGCAGCGCCGCGTCGAAATGGACATTCGAGAAGCGGAGGAATCGAAGGTTCACAGGAAGGTCGAAGCCCATCGTTTGGCGCAGGAGATAGCCATGCGTGAGAAGCTCGCAGCGAGCCGAAAGAAGCACGAGGCGGAGTTGGAGAAGCAACTCGCAGCAGAATCGAAATCGCTCGAGAAAGAGATGATTTCAGACGTCGATGTCCGCCTCAAATCACTTGGCGAAGAAGCAGAAGCAGGAATGCTCGCACAACTCGACCGATGGTTCCGAGCCGAACGCGAAACCATGGAAACCGCACTGCATCTCAAGCGTCAGGAACTCGCTTTGGAACGCGAGGTCGAGATGGAACAGCGCTTGGCCGACAGTCGCAAGCAGCGCGAGGTCGAATTGAGTACCAAACTCGAGGAACAATTCGCCAAGAAAGCTGAATTGTCGAAGAAAGAAATCGAAGAGATGCTGAAGTCACTTGAAAATGAACTGAAAGTGAAATGGGAAGCAATTCTCATCGAAGCCCGCCAGTCCGCCTTCGAACGCTCTAATGGCAATTGATTCCATCGTGCCAGACATCATTCTCGTTGGGCGAGAATGGTATCAATTCGGACAGAAGTTTCACGCGCGAGTTCCCAGTAAGCCACGCTGCCTGGATTCGATTTGTTCGGAGCCTGCCCGATGACAATCGGCGCCCCATCGAGCGGCGCCTCAGCAATAGCCACCAGCCGCGGGATCTCGGTTTCGAACAACCGATCTCCGAAGTGCTTGCGGGCCTGCTCGGCAACCGTCTCTGAAAGCCGACTTCGCTGCACCATCGTCAGCACGATCCCGAACAAGCGCAGCCCGGGATTGACCGCTTTTTGGACATCACGAACCGTGTTCATCAACTGGCTCATATTCTCCAGCGCATAGAATTCGGCCTGCACTGGAATCAGCACCCACTGCGCCGCAGCCAGTGCATTCACCGTCAGCAGACCGAGCGC
>Ga0208879_1001971_pt1 | contig 18687 bp, 10 predicted proteins | sample Knorr_S15_td_Bot_FD_185605 | JGI IMG/M metagenome (GOLD analysis project Ga0208879, IMG submission 185605) | Marine microbial communities from Southern Atlantic Ocean transect - Knorr_S15_td_Bottom_ad_5009_LV_A (SPAdes) (version 2) | ecosystem: Environmental > Aquatic > Marine > Oceanic | place... | reverse complement strand
CCATGGGGCCAATCGCTTGGCATCAAACAGTCTGCTCGAAAGCCTTGTCTATGGCGCTCATGCAGGCGCCGGTGCTTCACAACGCGCGGATCAAATGTCGCAACACTATGAAGTACTGCCGATTCACAATGCCCAAGTCGAAGCTAATCTGGAATCATTGGACATTGCCGATATCACTAATTCGCTAAAAGGTCTGATGTGGCATAGTGCGGGCGTATTACGGAATGCGACGGATTTAGAAGATGCCCGAGTGACCATCCATCAATGGGAAAATTATGTGTTAGCAGCACAAATGCCTGACAAAACTGGCTGGGAGCTACAAAACATGCTTACTGTCGCCGGTACAATGGTACAATCAGCTCTTACTAGAGAAGAGTCTCGGGGCGTACATTTGAGAATTGATTTTCCTGAAACTGATAATGCCCACTGGAATCAACATATTCAAGCTTCTCGAAACATCTAAATTCTGCAAACTAGCTGGGAATTGAGAACCGTTTCCTCCCCGCAGACGTATTGAGACTTCAGCAATTGCCTGTTTTAATAAGATAGCTAGATAGCAAACCTTCATTCACTGTACATTCCAACTAAGTAGCACTGTTTTTCAACAAGAATAACCAATGACAGCAGAATCAACGACGATCGATGAAACAGCCGAAACCGGCTTAACCGAAAAAGCACCTGCCGAGTCCACGCCAACAGAAAACACAGACGTGGTGACAACCCAAACCGCCGCTAAACCAAACACGGCAATGATTGAAGCCATTGGGCTTTCGAAGTTTTACGGCGAATTCGCTGCTTCACGCAACGTAAACTTCAAAATCCATCGAGGTGAAGTGGTTGCTTTTCTAGGGCCCAACGGTGCCGGCAAAAGTACCACGATGAAGCTCCTCACCGGCTACCTTGCTCCCTCGGAGGGTATCGCCAAAATAGCGGGCTACAATATGTCCAGCCAGCGAATCCAAGGACTCCGCAACCTTGGATACCTACCGGAAAACGGACCGTTGTATCTGGATATGACCCCCCACTCCTTGCTGAGCTTTTTTGCGGACGCGCGCGGTATGTCACGCAGTCGGCGTAATGACCGAATTGAAGCGGTTGTCGACCTTTGTGATTTAAGCAGTGTTATTTATAAAGCCATTGCAAAACTATCCAAAGGATATCGTCAACGTGTTGGTATGGCGCAAGCGTTACTACACGAACCCGACGTATTAATTATGGATGAACCGACTGCCGGTTTAGACCCAAATCAAATCCAAGAAGTTCGCAACACGATGAGTCGTCTTGGAAAAGATCGTACGATTCTATTGTCAACACATATCATGCAAGAAGTCGAAGCGATGGCCAGTCGCGTCATTATGATTAATGAAGGCGATCTTGTTTACGACGGCGCCATGTCCGCCTTGACCCAAGACGACGAAACACTCGATCAAGCCTTCCGTCGTTTAACGATTGCTGCCGATCGGATTTAACGCCTCGCAATACGCTTGTAGATTGACTTAACTACTTCAACAGGCATTCAATCACTCGTCCGAGTCAAGCTTCAGCAAAACAATTTCAACCAACCAGACAACTACACCAATACAACAAGAATATAAGAACTATGGAAACCACTGGTACAAATCTATTTTTAGCGCTATTTGATCTGCTGTTTCGCGATTTGCTAATCGTCGTTGTACTCGCAGCAATCATCGTGCCACTATATTTCACGCGAACCGCTGCGATTGCTGTCCTCCGCCGCAACTTCAAAGGCTACTTTAGCAATCCTACAGGCTATGTTTTTCTCTGCGTGTTTGTGCTGCTTACTTCCTTTGCCGCATTTTGGCCCCACCAGTTTTTCAATGCAAACCTCGCTAACCTAAATCAACTCAATCAGTTCCTACCGCTGATTATGCTCATTTATATTCCGGCCATTACCATGAGCATTTGGTCTGAAGAACGACGCGAAAAAACTGATGAATTACTACTAACACTACCAGCGCACGATTTCGACATCGTGATTGGTAAATTTCTAGCTGCCGCCTTGATTTTTACAGTCTCCTTGTTGTTCTCTCAAATCTCGAACTTCCTCGTGCTAGCCTCCCTAGCACGCACTCCTTCAACTTATATCGTCGATCTAGACACCGGACTTCTCACCACAAACTACTTTGGATATTGGTTAATTGGGCTTTCCATGCTGTCGCTAGGAATGGTGGCTTCGTTCTTAACTCGCAACGCAACCATCGCCTTCGTATTCGGTCTCGCATTTAACATTCCTCTTGTCGCGGCTGCGTCTGCGGATGTCATTGCACAATCATCGCAAATTGCACAAATCATTTCTCGCTGGGGCATCTACTCTCAGTTCGATGATTTCCAACGCGGGGTACTTAGCCTTTCCTCTACGATGTACTTCTGCATGATCATTTCCATCGGTCTATACTTATGTATGGTCCTAATCGGAAAACGACACTGGTCCGGTGGTAAAGATGGAGCCTCGCTCTGGTGGCACTACTTAATTCGAACCGTAGCCTTAGTAGTCGCCATGCTGTCGCTCACGATTGTATTTGATCAACACGACTTAGTACGATTTGATACCACACGCGGTAAAGTCAGTTCCCTGTCGGATGACTCGCGAAAACTCATTGCCGACCTTGACCCAGAACACCCTGTCTACATCGAGGCTTTCATCAGTAGCGAAGTTACCAAGGAATATATCAAAACGCGGTACGACCTAATTTCGATGCTCAAAGAGTTCGGTAGTCATGAAGACATCCACCTCACCATCCTCGATACCCTAGAGCCATTTAACGAAGCCGTCGCTACCGCAGAAGAAAACCATGGCATTCCATTATTAACCGTGCCCGCTGCCAGTGGCAGCCAACAGATTATCATGGGCGCTGTATTCCGCAGTGGACTGCAAAAAGTTGTTGTTCCGTTTTTTGAATATGGAATTTCCGTGGAGTACGAACTTGCCCGCAGTATTGCAACCGTGGCTAAGGGCAAACGAAAAACTATTGGCGTGATCGATACGGATGCAAATATTATGGGTGGCTTTAGCTTCGCCGGCGGTCAACCAAACCGTATTCCACAACAAGCAATCGTAACGGAATTGCAAAAACAATATAAAATGGAAAACGTCGATCCCGGGAAAGAAATCTCCGCGGATGACTACGATATGCTGTTCATCGCTCAACCCTCGTCACTCGAAGAAGAACAATTAACTAACGTCATTCGAGCCTTGCAAGCGGGTATCCCAGCAGTCGTTTTCGAAGACCCTCGGCCAGAAACGATGCAAGTCCCTGGCACCGGGCAACCACGTCCACCCGCTGGTGGTGGAATGATGGGAATGGGCGGACAACCTCAGCCCAAATGTAATCTAGCACGGTTATGGGATATTCTTGGAATCCAAATCCCAGGTGCCCTGTCACGCACCAATCCTGGTTTGTACGAGCCCGACCTCGTGTGGCAATCCGACAATCCTTACCCGCTGCTAAAATATCGAGGGATCCTTGATACGTGGGTCTTTACCACGAGACTCGATGCGGAACATCCAATCACCTCCGGCTTACAGGAACTGTTATTACCCGTCCCAGGCGCCATTGAAATCGATGAAACCAAAAGCCATTTGGAGGTCACCCCACTGGTAACTTCATCCAATCGCGATGCTGGGACCGTTAATTCTGCGGATTACATGATAGAAATGCAAGCGCTGTCCCGCGGTGATCGCGGTGCCCTAGAACGTATCAAGCAATTACAGGCTGAAGGTGACCGAGGCAGTAGTAACCTTGTCGTCTATATCGAAGGCGAACCTGTGGGCGCAGTGGCCGCTGATGACGATAGTGAAAAACCTGTTTTGAAGGTTGTCTATATTGCCGATGTGGATGTCATGTTCAATGCATTCTTATCCATCCGTGCCAGACCTGCAGCACTACAGGATGTGACGTATAAGTTTGAAAACGTCACGTTTCTGCTAAACGTGGTGGACTACTTAGCTGACGAAATGGACTACATCGCCATCCGCAAACGAAAACTCCGACACAGCACATTGAAAACAGTCGAACACCAAGTTGCTATCGAACAGGGTTTGCAAACAGATGCTATCTCCAAATCACATAAGCTAACCAATAGCAAAATTGAAACTATGGAAGAAGAACTCGAAAAGGAAATTGAAGCATTTCAAGAAGAAGTTGTGAGATTACAAGATCCAGCAAGTACCGAACGACCTGACCCAGGCATGGTGCGGGCAAAGTTGATTAATCTTTCAAGTCGACAGCAAGAAAACCAACGTAAGGTTCAGGTAACTCGCATTCAAGAAGAGCGTAATCGTGATAAAAAAATCGCGTCCATTAAACGTGAAAGCGAAAGTAAGCTCGCCGCTCTACGTAATCGCTACAAACTAGCCGCGGTGTTTTTTCCACCTATACCTCCGCTATTGATCGCAATCATTGTGTTTTTTGTCCGTCGTATTCGCGAACGTCAAGGGGTTGCTAGTGCACGGTTACGGTAACCAAAGACGTCAATCAACATTTTAGGATTCCTTAGTAAACAACATCACAGCATTCAAACTTTCAAAAATTAAAGTATCGATAATCATGAACAAAAATGCCGTCCAAACCATTATCTACGTTTTACTCGCAACCGCCGCTGTCATTGCCACGGTTATTACTGGAGCCACGAATACCAGTGGTGGCGACCATGACCAACTTAGAATAGCGCGAGAAGAAATTGGAAAGGACGTCTTCACAGACTTCACCGCTGCGAATGCGGTCGAGCTAGAAATCACAACCTATGATGAAGAAGCCGCTCGACTAAAGTCCTTTTCGGTCAAAAGAGATGATCTCGGACAATGGGTCATTCCATCACACAATGATTACCCAGCTGATGCGGAACAGCAAATGTCCGCGGCCGCATCTGCATTTAACGCCCTCAAAATCGCCGACCTAATCGGCACAGAAACATCGCTGCACGCGGAGTTCGCTGTTATCGAACCAAACTCAGATACACTCGAAGTCTCCAACACCGGTGTTGGAACACTGATCACAGTTCGCGATGACCAAGGCAATGAATACTCGTTAATCGTCGGCAATACGGTTTCTGTCGGAAACGAAGCTGGCGCGGATCCACGAATGCAGAAATTGTTCTATGCAGCCCGGCGACCGACTGACGAAATCACGTTCACCGTTGATCTAAACATGGATGTCTTTAATACTGATTTCTCCAAATGGATTGAGAATAATCTATTGGATATTAACGGTTTGGATCTGACCACCATCGACATTAATGACTACGCCATTTATCAAACACAACAAGGACCAACTCTTGCACCGCGATCTAATTCCAGTCTCTCACTCGATGAGACCGATAACATCTGGCAACTAAACTCTATGCTGCAATATGATGATCAATCCTCCGAACCCTCTGTGATTACGCTGACGGACGACGAGGAATTGAACAGCGAACGTATCGACACACTGAAAACGGCATTAGAAAACCTGGAGATTGACGATGTGGCCCGCAAACCAGATTTTCTGCGATCTGATCTGCGCGCGTCCAATGAATCACTTTCCACACCTGGTGTGATTTCCGCGCTCGGCCAACTCGGACTCTATGGAGATCCCAGTACCGAAAAAGATGGCTTGATGGAACTCAAGAGTGCCAACGGCGAAATTCATGTTTCACTGAAAACCGGCGTAAAATACATATTGAGATTTGGCGAAGTCGACACTAAGACCGCAGGCGATGAAACGGTTAAGCGATTCTTGTTTGTAACCACTCGACTAGATGAAGCGATAATCCCCCAGCCAGAACTTTCTCCATTGCCTGAGGGACCAGCAAACCCAGCAGCCGCTGAAGAAAAGGATGAAGAAGCTACTGCCAAGCCTGAAACCCCAGCAAACCCAGCAGCCGCTGAAAAGAAAGACGAAGAAGCTACTGCCAAGCCTGAAACCCCAGCAAACCCAGCCGCTGAAAAGAAAGACGAAGAAGCTACTGCCAAGCCTGAGACCCCAGCAAACCCAGCCGCTGAAAAGAAAGACGAAGAAGCTACTGCCAAGCCTGAGACCCCAGCACCAGATGAAGGCTGTCAGGATGAACCGGTGGCGACAACAGAAACTCCCGCGGCCGCCATTGGTGACACCCCGCCACAGGAAGGCGAGCCCGCAGAAAAACCTGTAGCAGCACCGACCGCAACGGAAAAAGAAGACGAAGACAAACCTGAGCTAGCACCTGTGCAATTGACGCCGGAACAACTAAAAGAACTCCGCGATCAAATCACCAAAGAGAACGAACGGCGAACACAAGAGTACCAAGATAAATTGGCGGCTGCTCGGAATCGAGTTCGTGAACTCAACGAGCGATTTGAAAAGTGGTACTACTTGATCGATGAAAAAGTCTACAATCAAATCCATCTATCTAATACAGATTTAATCACAGCTAAAAACTCAGCACTCGAAGACATCAAAGGACTCGACGAAGGGGGTTTAGACGCACTTGGCCTGCCGGGACTTCCTGGTATCCCTGGATTGCCAAACCCCACAACTCCTAAACCTTAGTCGATCGCTGTTGGCCATCCGCTTGTTGTTCGTTGATTTGACATACTTGAAACTGGTCGTGTTAAATGTCTCAAACCAATCACAACTTACAATCTGCAACTCGCTCAGAAATTGAGCGGCATCAGCTACAAAGGCTGAACCATCTGTTGGCTGAAATCTTACCGGCAAATAATTTCTACCATGAAAAATTAGCCACTGACGATTTACAACTCAACGATTTATCCGAACTCGCAGACTTGCCCTTTACGACTAAACATGAATTAATCTCCCATCATTCCGAGAGCAATTCCGTAGTCAACCTTTCCTACGCCACCGAGCAATATGTGCGGTTCCATCGCACTTCGGGCACAACGGGGTCGCCGCTGGTCATCTTAGATACTGCCACGGACTGGCAATGGTGGGTCGACACATGGCAATACGTGCTAGACGCGGCCGGTATCACAGAACAAGATCGAGCATTCTTAGCATTTTCGTTTGGCCCTTTCATTGGATTTTGGTCTGCTCATGATGCGATCGTCGCGCGGGGCGCTATGTCCATTCCAGGAGGTGGTCTACGGTCATTAGCAAGATTGGAATTAATCGAGTCCAGCGGTGCCACGCTACTTTTCTCGACCCCTACCTACGCTTTACATCTAGCCGAAGTTGCCAAAGATCAAGGCATTAATTTACGTGACAATAGCGTCACAAAAATTATTGTCGCGGGTGAGCCTGGTGGTTCGGTTGCGGCGATCCGAACGCGAATTGAAGAAGCTTGGGGCGCGACTCTGTTTGACCATGCGGGCGCATCTGAGATTGGCCCTTGGGGTTTTTCTAGCGTAGATAGAACCGGCATTCATGTATGTGAAGCAGAGTTCATTGCTGAGTTCATAGACGTCGAAACGAACCTGCCAGCAAAGACTGGAGAATTAAGTGAACTTGTCCTTACGACACTCGGCAGATCTGGGTGTCCTGTTATTCGCTATCGAACCGGGGATCGTGTCATTCACGAATTCAAAGAATCGAATAGTTTTGTTCATCTTGCGGGAGGAGTGCTAGGACGGGCCGATGACATGTTAGTTATCCGCGGCGTCAATATATTCCCCGCCGCCTTAGATGAAATCATGAGTAGTTTTGCAGACGTCATCGAATACCGCATTACAGCGACCCGTAGCGGCGAACTCGATCAACTTGCAGTCGAAGTTGAAGATACTGCCAATGACGCTCAACGAATTGCTGATACGATTGAAACTCGTTTAGGCCTACATGTCCCCGTTACGTGTGTCGCCGCAAACTCACTACCCCGATTTGAAGGAAAAGCCAAACGGTTCATCGATCTCCGTGGTGAATCCACGAATTAGCACATTTTCGTTTTCTGGAATCCATCAACCCTTGAAACATTCTTTCCCAGCACCATGACAACGCCCAATCCCACATTGCCGACGGCTCTCATTGAGCACTGCCGCTCGCAATTTCCAGCACTGGCTCGAGGGCATGACGGCCAAGAGGCAATCTACCTCGACGGCCCAGCGGGAACTCAAGTTCCTCAATCGGTCATCGACGCAATTTCACACTATTATTCCACCTGCAATGCAAACCACGGAGGATTGTTTGCAACAAGCCGAGAAAGTGACACACTGGTAGCAGAGGCTCACCGAGCCCTCGCAGATTTCGTGGGTGGTCACGATCCGGATGAAATTGTATTCGGCGCAAATATGACAACCATCACCTTCGCCTTTTCTCGAGCACTTTCTCAACAATGGCAGTCCGGCGATAATATTGTCGTTACACAGCTCGATCATGACGCCAATGTCTCTACGTGGGCACTTGCCGCCCGCGACCGAGGAGTTGAAGTTCGCTATGCTCAAATCAATCCCGCCGATTGCACTCTCGATGTCGCCGATCTTAAAAGCAAAATAGACCAACGCACTCAATTAGTCGCGGTCGGGCTTGCCTCTAATTCGTCAGGGTCAATCAATCCAGTTGCGGAAATCTGTCAATACGCACGGCACTACGACGCATTGTCCTTTATTGATGCCGTCCATTATGCCCCGCATCGGCTGATCGATGTCCAAGAAATCGGTTGTGACGCGCTGGCCTGTTCCACCTATAAATTTTTCGGGCCACATATCGGAGTTCTGTGGGGAAAGAAACCACTACTATCAGAGCTGCAGCCATACAAAGTAGAACCTGCAGCAGATAATACGCCAGACAAATGGATGACCGGAACACAAAACTTCGCTTGCTTATGTGGTGCTCGAGCCGCCGTTGATTACATCGCGAACATCGGACACAGTGTTGCTGACGACGGGTCGTTATCACGACGAACCGCCCTGCAAATCGCTTATCACGCTATCGAAGATTATGAGAATACATTGTGCCAACAACTATTGGCGGGGTTGGAGAACATAGCAGCGAGTAGCGGTATTACGATCCATGGCATATCAGTCAATGGCGACATAAGGAATCGAGTGCCCACTGTTTCGATCTCTCATCCGACTTGGACATCCGCACAACTTGCTCAAGCGCTCGGTGATTATGAAATCTACACTTGGCATGGAAACTATTACGCTCTGCAGTTAACCCGAGCACTGCAACTTGAACCTGAGGGCATGCTAAGATTGGGACTCGTACATTACAATACAGCACAGGAAGTTGAACGCTTATTATTAACACTGTCCTCCATCCTCAAGGGCGAACCACCCGCATGACCGACTCGCCTAGCGAATATCCTACCGCGTTGGAGTTAACCTCGGATGCGCATTTACGCATTACCTGGAATGATAACAGCGAATCACGCATTGCATTTGCTGTATTACGCAAACACTGTCCATGTGCGCATTGCCGAGTTGCCGCTCGAAAACCAAAACCTGCTGAACTATTACCGGTGATCAGTGCCGCCGAAGCGCAACCCTTAATCATCGAATCGATGAAGCCGCTCGGCAATTATGCCTATGGCATCGCCTTTAGTGACGGTCACGATAGTGGTATCTATGAATTCACCCTTTTGCGAGAACTTGGACAAGCATCGACAGCGTCCTAATAACATTCGCATCTCACCGTGGGCTGATTAATACCGACAACGCTGCAGCAATGCCGGACGCACCGGAAACGACTTTGGCGATTCACCACAGCTCCCCACAAGCGAGTAGAATATTGGGTAAACTAATAGAAATCATTCATCCACAACATCCATAGGATTTCACGTTATGCGTTGCTTTGCTTTATTCATGATTGCCTTATTCTTTAGTCAACCAGTACACAGCCAAGAATGGACACGCTTCCATGGTCCCAATGGCCAAGGTGTTGCGCAGCTAAAAACATTCGTATCAACATGGTCCGAAAAAGAGACACTCTTTAAAGTCCCGCTACCCGGAATCGGCCATTCGTCACCAGTTGTCTGGGGCGAAAAAGTGTTCTTACTCAGTGCGGACCCCACTACCGCCGAACGTCACATTTTGTGTCTTGATGCCGCTACGGGAAAAATACGATGGCAACGCAATTTCAAATCAACGACTCATAAGCTGCATTCTAGATCCAGCTATGCATCGAGCACTCCGACTGTCGACAAAGACCTCGTATACTTCGCTTGGTCAGATCCCCAACACACCTATGTCAAAGCGTTCTCTCACAATGGTGATGAAGTTTGGACACGTGACTTAGGTACCTGGTCGAGTCAACATGGTTTTGGTACCTCACCGGTCATTTATAAAGACATGCTGTTTCTAAATGCTTCGCAAGCTTCGATGCAACTGCCGGAAGGGATTGAGCCCGGCGATAGCTTTGTCTATGCCTTGGATAAAAACACCGGTGAGCAGCGCTGGAAAACACCACGTGGCAGCGCCTCGGCCAGCTACAGTGTGCCTGCGATATACTCCGGGAAAAACGGAGATGAACTGATATGCACCAACACCACAGATGGCATGTATAGTCTCAATCCGTTTACTGGAAAACAGAATTGGAGCATCATTGCCTTCAATATGCGAACGGTTTCCTCACCCATTTTTGCGAACAATCTCATCTTAGGTTCCACGGGATCCGGTGGCGGTGGTAACTCCGTGGTCGCCGTTCAACCTGGCGCTAAACCAACAATCCGCTTCAAACTCGAACGCGCTGCTCCCTACGTACCAACTTCCGTCATTAAAGATAATTTGTTGTTCTGCTTTTACGATAAAGGCATCCTCTCTTGCATCGATCTAAAGTCTGGAGAGACCTTGTACCAACAGAGACTGGATTGTGCTTTTTCAGGTTCGCCAATTCGCGTTGGTGATAAACTCTATTGCATCGACGAAGAAGGTGTCGTTCATGTCATCGCGGCGAGTCAAGAATTCAAAGTACTAGGGAAAAATCCATTGGGTGAAGCAAGCCGCAGTGTTCCTGCAGTGTCAGGCGGTCGCATGTATTTTCGCACCTATTCGCACCTTATCTGTGTTGGCGCCAAAAAGAGCTAAATCAACGTGACTGCTCCTCAATATGAGTTTTCGATCGATGTCGGTGGTACATTCACCGATTGCATTGAACACTCAACATCAACCATTAAACGTCACAAACTGTTAAGCTCTAGCCATACACTAGGGAAAATCAAAGCACTTGCTGCAGAGGCTATCCTCGACCCTCTGCGAGTTGACGATCCGGTCGGATTTTGGGTTGGAACTCAGTTGTCCGTTATCGACGGTGACACCGAACGAACCATTATTGCCTCGGACTCGACTGGCAGACTCACACTCGATTCGCCACTACCGAACTCGGTGATCGGGCAATCCTATGAAATTCGGGCAGAATTGTCAGCGCCCATTATTGGGATTCATCACGTTTTAGGCATTCCTCTTAACGAATCACTCCCGCCGATCAATCTGCGGCTCGGCACCACGCGTGGCACCAATGCGCTGTTAACTCGCACCGGATCCAAAACCGCGCTCGTAACGACAGTCGGATTCAAAGACCTGCTTGAAATCGGAAACCAAAACCGACCTAAGCTATTTGAATTGAACATACAAAAAACCATTCCGCTTATCACGACTTCAATTGAGATAAATGAACGTATCGACACGCATGGTAATATTCTACAATCCATCGATCGAGATCAAGTACGGCGGCAGCTAGCTAGGTTATTTGCCGAGGGAATAGAGTCGCTAGCCGTTTGTTTGCTCAACAGCTTTGTTAATCCAGAACACGAACGAGTGATCGCTGAGGTCGCCACGGAATTTCCGTTCGCGTCGGTAAGTATTTCATCCCGTGTAAGTCCTCTCATCAAGATGGTTCCCCGTGCAGATACGACCGTACTTGACGCTTATCTAAATCCCGTACTAACCAATTATCTCGAACAACTTCGAGCAAACCTGCATGTTGATTCTAATGTGCGTTTGCTGACATCCGCTGGTGGCCTCATCGCAGCAGATCTATTCAGTGGCAAAGACAGCATTCTCTCCGGACCTGCGGGTGGTGTCGTTGGATTTAGCCAAGCTGCTAAAAGGGCGGGATACAAGCAGGCGATCGGATTTGATATGGGCGGAACCAGCACGGACGTATCACGGTTTGACGGGACTTATGAATACGAATATGAAACGATAAAGTCTGGTGTTCGAATTGTTACACCAATGATGGCCATTGAGACGGTGGCTGCTGGAGGGGGATCCATCTGCAGTTTTGATGGAATAAAACTAACCGTTGGTCCCGCCAGCGCTGGGGCAGACCCAGGTCCCGCCTGCTACGGCAAACAAGGACCATTGACGGTCACGGATTTAAATTTAATCCTCGGGAAACTGCCCGTCGCTGAATTTCCGATCCCGCTTGATAAAGATGCGGCAGTGGCCAAGTTAAAAGAGTTGCACAGTACAATCGAAGCCGAAACGTGCTACCAGCATGACCCAATCGCACTTGCAGAAGGGTATTTAGAAATCGCAAATACCAATATGGCCCAAGCGATCCGCACTGTTTCGATCGCCCGCGGATACGCACCCGAGCAGTATCTATTAGTTAGCTTTGGAGGGGCTGGTTCTCAACATGCCTGTAGCATCGCTGATTCGCTTGGCATGAAAACCATTCTCATTCATCCACAGGCAGGGATACTCTCCGCAGTCGGGATCGAGCAGGCAGAAATAACTCATCAATGCCAACGAGGAATATATGAAACACTCAACGATGAGTTGCTCGACGATATTTCCAGTTCGATACAGGAATTGGCAAGCCAAGCAATTAAAACGGTCAAAGAAGCTGATATTTTGGAGCACCGTATCGAAGTTACCGTTAGCAGTGAAATACGTTTTGCTGGCGTTGATCAAGCAATTGTGATCCCGTTGGTAACCTCTGCGGCGACAGATGCGCTTACCGATAACCTCTCAGCAAACGACCTCATTTCTCAGTTTCATATCCGACACCAACAGAGATATGGATACACGCATCCACATAAGTCGCTGGAATTAGCAACCATCCGCATTACCGCCCGTGGCAAATCGCCGCAACCTGACGTGCAATCCAAAAAAGTAGCGGGTGTTTCAGTTGATCCCACTGAGTCACAACGAGTTCGATTCGATGGGCAATGGGTTGATACACCACTGTTTCGCCGCGTTGACTTACCGTTAGGAGCGGTCATCCCAGGACCAGCGATCATCAGTGAGCCACATTGCACGACGGTCGTGAACCCCAACTGGACCGCAACACTATTGAGCCAAGGAGAGTTGCTACTAGAGTCTCAAGCAAGTCCAAGCATTTCGCATATTGTGCCCACGACAACGGATACAGATATAGAACCCGACCCGATTCAACTTGAAATATTCAACAATCATTTTGCCGCCATCGCCAAACAAATGGGTCTCACATTGCAGAATACTTCTAGCAGTGTAAATGTCCGTGAGCGACTCGATTTCTCCTGTGCCATCTTCACATCCAATGGCGAACTGGTCGTCAACGCTCCCCACATACCAGTGCATTTAGGGGCCATGGGCGAGACGGTGCGAGCGATCATTGCCGAGCAACTTGATAATTCCGAGGGCATTCACGCAGGGGACGTATTTATTACAAACGATCCGTACCGGGGCGGGTCTCATTTACCGGATATAACAGTGGTCACACCAGTGTTCAATCATGATGAGTTGTTGTTGTTTACTGCGAGCCGCGCGCACCACAGCGAGATCGGGGGAATTGCACCCGGTTCTATGCCTCCGTTTTCAACAACCCTGGCTGAAGAGGGCGTGTTAATCCGCTCGTTTAAACTACTAACCGCGGGTCAGTCGCACGAAGATAAATTACTACATATTCTCGGCGACCATCCATTTCCGTCACGCACACCGGAGGTAAACTTGGCGGACGTTCGCGCGCAAGTTGCCGCAAACCAACAGGGCGTCAATGATCTACAGCAACTGCTAGACACGACTGGTCAGCAACACGTTTTAGCGTATATGCAATTCATCCAAAGTGCAGCGGAATTAAAAACACGGCAAGCCATTGAAGCCTTGGCCGATGGCGTGTATAGCCACACCGATTTTTTAGACGAACATGCTGCTGGGCACCATGAGGCGCAGATCAAAGCCACCATTACCGTTGAAGGAGACAATATCACCTTCGATTTTGCAGGGACATCGGACGTGCTGCCATCGAACCTAAACGCCAATTCCGCAATTGTCACGGCCGCCGTGATGTATGTAATGCGCTGCTTGATTAACGAAGATATTCCTTTGAATGCGGGAGTCTTGAAGCCTGTAAAAATATTGATTCCTCGATGTTTACTGAATCCCAGCGACCATGAAAACCCGCAACAATGCCCCGCAATTGTGGGTGGAAATGTCGAAACATCACAGCGGATCGTCGACGTCCTGATCGGAGCTTTGAGTTTAGCGGCGGGTAGTCAGGGCACAATGAACAATCTACTTTTCGGCGATGATAACTTTGGTTATTACGAGACGATTTGCGGAGGTGCCGGCGCGACCGCTGATGCCGCGGGCGCCTCCGCTGTGCATACGCATATGACCAACACACGGATTACCGACCCTGAAGTTCTGGAACGAAGATATCCAGTTCGCCTCAATGAATTCTCCATTCGCCGTGGATCTGGAGGAGTAGGAAAGCATGCTGGCGGTGATGGTGTCATTAGACATATCACTTTTTTAGCTCCCTTAACAGTCTCCTTGCTCTCCAACCGACGAGGTGAGTTCACTCCGACGGGCATGGCAGGTGGCGGCAATGGCAAAGCCGGGGCAAACCTGCTGAGGCGCGCGGACGGCAGCGAGCAACGACTGGCGGGATGCGAACAATGTTCCGTTGCCGCCGGCGACCAAATCACGATAAAAACTCCTGGCGGGGGCGCTTGGGGTGTCGAATAATCGAACACGCGCCGCGGACTGAAACATAACTGGTACATTATCAAGCGCCCTTCTATTACAATGCCCACATGAATAATGTTATAGATTTCAAGCCACATTGGGGCCTCCGGGGCGCTAACCGCCAAACGATTATGGGGATGTTATTACCGAGTCGTCACAAACCGCCCACTCCTCAACAGCACACCGTGACGCTGGCTGATGGCGAGCAATTATTACTCTATGAAAATGGTCCCCGCGATTGCGAACGGCCAAACATCGTCTTAGTGCATGGACTCGGTGGTTGCTATACCTCAGGCTACATGCAACGCATAAGCGCCAAGTTATCGCTAGGCGGGCGGCGGGTATTCCGCGTGAACCTACGGGGATGCGGTGAGGGAATGTCGCTGGCGCGGAAAACAGCACATGCTGGGTGTTCGCAGGATCTAGCGCATGCAATCGCATGGATTCAGCAATACACAGGTCAGCGTGATATTGCCATTGCCGGGTTTTCCTTAGGTGCGAACATTTTGTTACGGCTGCTAGCACAACATCAGCAATATCCAGATTTATCGATTATCAGGGCGGTTGCCTTTGCACCACCGATTGATCTAGCGTATGGCTGTCAGCAACTGAGTATTCGCCACCGCGGGTTGTACGATCGTTATTTTTTAAAGGGTTTGCGTCGAAATCTCAAGCGTCGGCGGTCTATGTACCCAGAGTGCCCTTATAGCACGTTAAATCCATTCCCCAAAACACTCGAGGAATTTGACGACCGTTTTACAGCACCACTCAATGGATTTGCTGGAGCAGCCGATTATTACCAGCAAAGCAGTAGCAAGTATCAGTTGCACAAGATTCAAGCTACGACAACGATTATTTACGCCGACGACGATCCGGTCGTTCCGTCTGAAGTGTTTACTGACGTGGAATTATCCAAGTCGACCAAAATCTACAGCACAACACATGGCGGCCACCTGGGCTATTTGTCACAACGGCTATCCACCGGTGACCGTCGTTGGATGGATTCAACAGTAATTGATCTACTAACTGAAAATTCCATTCATGGTAATTTGTGTTGATTCGTGATCACCAACACTTCCTCTTATTTCAATGCCCAAGCCTTGGCATGCTTGTCAAGTTCCGACAGCTTTAGATGTACGGTCACAACATAGGCGGCTTCACCTTTCGTCCAATGTCCGTAGGTTGTCGTGACTAGAGTATCATCAGGTAATAGCTCTAAGCCCGGATACGCACAATCTGCGCCTTTGGTGTTGTCCATCAAGCGAACGCGGTACTGGCCTTCACGCCCTGACATGATATCGGCAAACGTGCCCACCCAGGCAACCCAATCACCTTTGGTGGGGCTAGTATGAGTAGTATCTCGGAACGTGATAAATAACCGGCCATCGGCCGTATATTTAGCAATGTGGCGATCACCCGTTAAACTTGCCGGTAACTCCCGTGGCTCACTCCACGTTTCGCCTTCATCGGTCGACTCAATCATAAACGAATTCAAACGACGACTATTCTCACGCAAGAACACCACAATTTTCTTACCATCAGGTGACCGCGTAAAACCGGGCTCACATAAATGTGCAATATCATGCGTTGCAATCACTGTCGGATCTGACCAAGTCATGCCACCATCAGATGAACGTACACTGTAAACGAAGAACTTACCTGCCTTGCCACTTCCTTTAATAAAACGCCCATCGTCATGGAACAACGCAACGTAGTCTCCATTACTTATACGAATCATACATCCCATCGCAACAATGCCCCCGTAATCCCCAATCGGCTCGAGCTGAGACCACATTACCCCGTTGTCTTCCGAGTAGGCCATGCGGATTGGATATAACCCCGAGAACATTATCAAACGCTTCTTGCCTTGTTTATCTACCGTTGGGAAAATAGTCGGCACTTCTTTACTCGTCGCCCAACTTTCAGGCACTGCGAGTCGAGGTGACCAAGTCTTACCTGCATCTCCGCTCTTCTTCATGACAATGGCGCCGCGACCATGACCCTTGGGGTAAACCGCTATGATGGTCTTGTTATCTTCCAGTAAGACAGTTGTCGGGTGTCCCAAATACTGACCCTTCTCACGGTCCACAATCGTCTGCCGATACGTTTGCCCAGCCAAATCAATCGTCGGAATCGAATATCCCCGACTCTTCGGTTCAGGAGCTTTGACCAAATTATCCGCTGAAATCGAAAGCGACGTGATTTGCATCGTACTGCGCCATGGTGAGAAACCCCAATTCTCAAAGCGACCGCTCGATTCAATAGCAATCAACTTTTTGCCATTAATCACAAAAGAAAGCGTCTTGCCTTGTCGCTGTACAACAAAATCGATCCAGCTACCACGCTGAAAATATTGTTTGCTGGCACCTAAGCTTTTAAGTCCACCTCCAAACGCCGGACCACTCAAAAAGACTTCCTGCGCACGAGCACCTTCAAATCCAAAGAATCCACCGTTAAAGAAAAAGCCTGCCGCCGATTTCTCTTGATCCACCATTCGCAATCGAGCCCGAATTTTAAAATCACCCGTGGGGACATTTACCCCCGCCACCAATCGAGCACCCTGACCTGCTCCTTGAAATACCGACACTTTATCAGGACCAACGGTTGATGTTTTCCAAGCGTCTCCGGCTAATTGAATTGCCAAAACCGAGCGGACCGCCACGGAATGTCCATTGCGAACAAGCTCCACCGATTCAGCGGCCCACAAATTGGAACCGAGCCCAATCCCACTCACCAGCACTACCACAACAGCAAGTGTGGGAAAAATCGATTGTGGAAAGATACGATAACGTTTTTTTGTTAGTGTGAACAAGGAAAGCACTTCTCCATTATGAACTGAATATGCATGATTTACGTAAAGTGTAATTCACCGTCGACTGTCTATCTTGCAGCTAGCCCCTAGAACAAGTACCATTTCAGCCTACAGTGACGTATATATTTACTATAATGTATGTGACTCGCGAATTGGTTTAACCAACCAGACGCTTGTCCAAAGCTATTTATAAACGATTTATTGAACGATTCAACCGAATTGGAAAACAGATATGCGCAGGCTTCAACTTTGCCGAACTTCCTCTAAGATCCTCGTCGCTCTATTACTGATTACGTCGATTTGCCCGAACATTACTGCTGAGAGTATTGGTGAACCATCTGCCAAAGATCGTCAAATCACTTTGACCGTTCGGATTTTGATGACCCGTCAACATCTAACGAAACATAAGTTAGACGACGAGATCTCTCAACGCGCACTGGTTACGTTTTTGAAAACACTTGATCCGATGAAGCTCTACTTTTTGCAGAGCGACATTGACGAGTTCGATGCCAAGAAAAATGATATCGACGACATGATTAACGACGGCAAATTAGATTTTGCATTCAATGTATTTGATCGCTTGATGGAGCGAATGGAGGAAAGTGTTACGGCTGCCAATCGCATAATTGATGAAAAACACGATTTTACTATCGACGAATACCTCAGCACAGATTGGGACAACCTGACATACGCAGCCGACCGGGCAGCACTCGACGATCGCTGGCGTAAACGGATTAAATACAATCTACTCGTTCTCAAGGGTGATGAAACGGAAGGGGATGAAGCGCAACAAAGATTGCACCGCCGCTATAACAGTTTGCTCAAACAGATGCAGCAAACCAAGAGCGACGAGTTGCTCGAGATGTTTCTCACTGCGGTCACCACCAGTTATGATCCGCACACAACCTACATGTCACCGACGACTTTGGAGAACTTCGAAATCCAAATGCGGTTAAATCTTGATGGCATCGGTGCCCAACTGACTCTCGAAGATGGCTACACTAACATCACCAAGATTATTTCTGGTGGAGCAGCCGATCTACAAGGTGACCTA
>Ga0208879_1001970_pt1 | contig 18694 bp, 20 predicted proteins | sample Knorr_S15_td_Bot_FD_185605 | JGI IMG/M metagenome (GOLD analysis project Ga0208879, IMG submission 185605) | Marine microbial communities from Southern Atlantic Ocean transect - Knorr_S15_td_Bottom_ad_5009_LV_A (SPAdes) (version 2) | ecosystem: Environmental > Aquatic > Marine > Oceanic | place... | reverse complement strand
AATAAATCATAACCTATCCATTTGGATGGGTTTTTTAGTTTTAAGAAATGAAGAAATTTGATCAAAGCATTCTCGACGTAATCGGTAATACACCGATCGTAAAACTGAACAAAGTTGCCAATACTGTGGAATCTGACATCTATGTGAAATTGGAGTTTATGAATCCAGGTGGTTCTATTAAAGACCGCATGGGAGTGTATTTGTGTCAGAAAGCAGTAGAGCGTGGTGTTTTAAAGCCAGGTGGTACTATTGTGGAATCTACCTCTGGAAATACAGGAGTAGGTATAGCTTTATTTGCAGCTATCCACGGGTACAAATGTGTGTTTGTAATGGCAGACAAGCAATCGCAGGAGAAGATAGACAACCTAAAAGCGTATGGAGCTAAAGTATTAGTTTGCCCTACAAATGTAGATCCTGAAGATCCTAGATCATATTATTCTGTAGCAGCGAAGCTTGGTAAGCTACCAAACTCTGTTTTCTTAGATCAATATGGAAACATGGATAATGGTGAATCGCACTTTGAGATTACTGGACCAGAAATCTATGCACAAACGAATGGAGAATTTGACACACTAATAGCTGGTATTGGAACAGGTGGAACGATCTCAGGTTGTTCGCGTTACTTAAAACCTAAAATGCCCAATTTAAAATCTGTTGCTGTAGATTGTGATGGATCGATATTGAAAGAATACCACGAAACAGGAAAAATGGGCGAAGCTTATAGTTACGCAGTGGAAGGTATAGGTGAGGATTTTTTACCAGACAATGTGATTTTTGATCAGATTGACTCCTTTGTTAGAGTAGGTGATGAAGAATCATTCCACATGACTAGAAGATTATTACAAGAAGAAGGGATTTACGCGGGTGGCTCAAGTGGATCAGCTGTAGTAGGTGCTATTAGATATGCTGAGACTTTAGACAAGCCAGAGCGAATTCTAGTAATCCTTCCAGATTCTGGAAACCGTTATGCTTCGAAAATTTACAACGAAACATGGATGAGAGAAATGGGCTATGTTAAAGGCGAAGCCGCAAAAGACGAATTAGATTTAGAAATCGAAAAAATATTGGGAAATGAGTAAATATACTAACTTACATATAGGGACAAAAGTAATTCATGCTGGAAATGAACCGGATGAACAGACAGGTGCTATCATACCAGCAATCTATCAAACCGCAACCTATGTTCAATCAAGTCCTGGTGAACATAAAGGTTATGAGTATACACGTTCTCACAATCCTACCAGAACTCGTCTAGAAGAGTGTTTAGCCTCTTTAGAAAAGGCCGATTTATGCTTAGTTACGTCAAGTGGGATGGCTGCAGCTTCATTAATTTTTAGTTCTTTTCCTCATGGAACAAAAGTTCTTTGTGGTGACGATGTTTATGGAGGTACCTATCGCATGTTGAACACCATTTATAACGATCGTTTTGAAATTAAACATGTTCGAATGACCGATGCGGTTTCGGTAAAAGCTGATATTGATGCTTTTAAACCAGATTTAGTGTGGTTGGAATCTCCTACTAACCCTATGCTACATATTAGCGACATTAAAGCTATAAGCACAGCAGCTCATGCTATTAATGCAAAAGTGGTGGTTGATAATACCTTTATGAGTCCTTACTTCCAAAATCCTTTAGATTTAGGTGCTGATATGGTCTTGCATTCATTAACAAAATACATCAACGGTCATAGTGATGTAGTTGGTGGAGCCATTATGTTAAATGATGTAGAACAGTACGATAAGCTTTGGTATTTACAGAATGCTATCGGGCCAAGTAAATCACCATTTGACTCTTGGTTGGTGTTAAGAGGAGTAAAAACCCTAGCTATTCGTATGAGAGCGCATGAAAGTAATGCCATAGAGATCGCTAAATTCTTAGAAACACACCCAAAAGTTGATAAAGTTATCTACCCAGGATTAGAATCACATCCACAGCACGAATTAGCCAAAAAACAAATGTCGGGCTTTGGTGGAATGCTAAGTATTTATATTAAAGGTGGCGGTTCTGCGAGTACTAAATTCTTGGAAGAAGTAAAACTTTTTGCCCTAGCAGAGAGTTTGGGTGGAGTTGAAAGTTTAATTGGGCTCCCAGCTGTAATGACTCACGCTTCTATTCCTGTTGAGGAAAGACAAAGACTTGGGATATTCGACAACTTAGTTCGTTTATCTGTAGGGATAGAGGATATTGAAGACCTGAAAGCTGACCTGAGTAGGGCTTTGGATCAAATCTAGTAATGTTAATCCCTAAGACATGAAAAAAGAGATCAATCTACGACTCAATGAAATTGAGAATTATTTAAAAGGATACTTGAAAGATGGGAAGCAGTTGTTTGCTTCCTCATCTTTTCACTTGTCTTGCATACTTTTTCGCAGGAATTTCATCTAAGTTGAGGTGCCCTCTAAAATCTTCAACGATTTCAATATTGAAACTAAAGGACTTGAAGAAGAGCTTTCAGAATTTAAGAAGTCTTTTGTACAATACCAATATGAATTATCTACTTACAAATCAAGAAACAGAGCGTTTAGGTTTTAGAGCCTTAACTAAAGAGGATTTTCAAGATTGGCTTCCATTTTTTGAGAATAAGATGATCCTAACCTACTTTGGCATCAACCCCAATTTACCTCAAAAAGAACTGTGTGAAAATTGGTTTATAAAAGTATTCCACCGTTATGAGAATAATCTTGGAGGAATGAATGCTATTATCCTTAAGGAAACTGGTGAATTAATTGGACAGTGTGGTTTATTAATTCAAACCGTAGAAGGAAAAGAAAGACTTGAAATAGGCTATTCTTTATTACCTAAGTATAGAGGGGAAGGCTATGCAACGGAAGCTGCAGTAAAATGCAAAGAATTTGCCTTTGAAAATAATATAGCATCAGAGCTAATCTCAATGATACATATAGATAATTTAGCATCTGAAAATGTAGCCAAGAAAAATGGAATGAACTTAGAATCTATTATTGATTTTGAGGGAATGCCTGCAAAGGTTTATAGCATATCTAAGTGATTTTCATAAATTTGGTAATGATGATATACAGATAAAAGATAAATTCTGAATAAGAATGAACGGACTATAAAATTTAGCACCTAATATGAAGACTTTTTACAAAATTATCATTTTAGTAGCTATAGGCCTCGCATCAATTAGCATATCGATGGCACAAGGCTTAAATGGGAAATTTAATATTAACATTTCTGCAGGATTAAGTAAACCTGTAAATGGGAACATTAATTGTGAGTATCAAATTACAAATAACTCATACATTTCTTTAGGTTATGGTGAGATTGCAACTTTAGGTGGAGCTACACCCCATATTGATATTACTCACTTTTTCTTAAAAGGAAATAATAATCATTATTTTGAATATGGCTATGGTGTGGCTGCATTTGACCATAAAGATGATATTGTTGTATTACCAAATTTCAGATTAGGTTATAGAAAGATGAATGATTACAATTCGAAATTTTTTAGAACAGGAATCTCTTTAGTCGAAGGGATTTATTTTGGAATAGGTCGCTCTTTTTAAGTCACACTATTAAAATAAATTAAATAACACTTCTTATGAAAACTCTTAACAAGTTTATCCTATTAATGTGTCTAAGCACAATAACAATCAATACATCTAAAGCACAAGGGCTAGATGGTAAATTTAATATTAACTTTTCTGCCGGTATAAGTTTTTTATTAAATGCAAACATTAATTGTGAGTATCAAATTACGAATAGCTCTTATATTTCTTTTGGTTATGGGAGAATTGTTGGGCCATACAATTCCACCTCTCATTTCGATATAACTCATATTTTCTTAAAAGGAAATAATAATAAGTATTTTGAATTTGGTTATGGAGTAATATTTATTGACCTTTTTGACCTTTTAGTACTACCGGATTTTGGATTTGGAGACGAAATATATAATGACATTCTTCCTCAGATGACAATACTACCTAATATTAGATTAGGCTACAGAAAAATGAATGACTATAATTCTACATTTTTCAGAACAGGAGTCTCTCTAGCTGAAGGGATTTATGTGGGAATAGGTCATTCTTTTTAAAGGTGTTATATAAGGTTTATGGCTAATAAAAAAGCCTCCTCCCATACATACGGGAGGAGGCTTTTTGTTTTACAACTCTTTCATCAAGACTTCATAGAGCTTCACCATTTCGGTAATATCATCTTTATGAACTTTCTCATCAGGAGTATGTACATTATCTTCTGGAGCACCTACAAAACACCAGTCAAAAGGGTAGGAGGATTTCTGTAATCCATTACCATCCGATCCACCAGCGTCTTCTACTTCCAATTGGAATTTGATATTGTTCTTCGTAGCGATATCAATAATCTTACGAACGTATGATTTACGTGGGATACCAGAATCTCTCATTGAGATAGCTACACCTTCGCCGTGAGGGACACCTTCGGTAACCCAAGTAATATCAGAAATCAAAGCTTGACGTACGCCCCAGTTTTCGTAAATATGCTTTCCTAAATAACCTACAGAACCACCTCCAGTTTCTTCCCAACAAGAAAAAACGATAACACCATCTTCTAATGTCTCAGCTACTTTTAAAGCATTCCACATTCCCAAACGGTTGTCCATATAACAGTTTTGGATATAATCGCCTTCTTCGCGCCAATTGGGCTTAAAAGTCAGGTTTGTACCACGATCGATATCTCTATCGAATTTATAGGAAATAGCTTTTGAATCGCCATTCACCATCAATTCAGTCTCAATGGCGCCTTTAGAATCTTCACCTACCAATTTAATACCCGAAATTAAACGAGGACCACCAAGTTTAACTAGTTCTTTACCATAACGAACAGTAAATCCTATAGAATCTAAATGTGCAAAAATGGCTGTTCTAGGATTCCCAAATTTCAGCATTAAGCAATCTTGGAATTCATCGCCATAAATCAATTCTGGCTGAACTTTCCAATTGGCTTTATTCTTTTCTACATAGTCAATCACGAAATCTCTCAAAGGAGCTTCATCTCCTGCAGGAGCGTGTATTGCTTGTAATTCTTTTAGTAATGAATAATCCATTTCTTTAGTTAAAGGTTGAAAATTAAAGGTTAAAAGTTAATACTGACTTCTGTATTCTCACTCCTTATTCCTCCATTTTCTTAATATTAATGTTCTTTAATCCTGTAAACTTCGCTTGGGCTTTATCGGCTTCTTTCTTCCGTATAGCAAACTGAATCTTACAATCCATTTCCATTTGCTGACTCACAATCTCCACACCTAAATCCTTCATAAAACGCATTACGGTATTCATTTCTGGATAGCCAAAACTAACTTCAAAAATATCGTCGATGGTACACTCTAGAATCTCAGCGTTATTCAATGCTTCTAAAGCAGCCGTTTTATAAGCATTCATCATACCACCCACACCCAGTTTGGTTCCACCAAAATAGCGAACAACAACCACAGCAACATTGGTTAAATCTTTCGCATCTATCTGACCCAAAATAGGTTTCCCTGCTGCATTCGTTGGTTCACCATCATCGTTTGCTCTGTAAACAGAATAGTCCTGCTTAAAACGATAGGCATAACAATGATGTCTTGCGGTGTGATGCTCCTTTTTAAGCTCTTCAATTTTAACCTTCAGCTCCTGCTCTGAAGTATAAGGATAGGCATAGCCAAAAAACTTTGAGCCACGGTCTTTAAAGAAACCTTCAGAAGGCTCTTTAATCGTTTTGTATGAATCCTTTATTTCGTTCAAATTATGAAGCTGATATTAAAAGGATAGAAACCATTGCGATAACAATTCCGATCCAATTGATTTTTGATAATCGTTCTTTAAAAAAGACGCTGGCAAAGATAGCCGATACAGCCACAATTCCCATATTATTTATAGGAAATACAAACGTGCTTTCGGGGAAGTGGTTTAAGCATTTTAAGAAAAAAACGATGGATAATACGTTCGGTATTCCCAAGCATATTCCAGCAATAATATTCTTCTTCTTTATTTTATCAACTGTAAAGTGTCTGAATAGCATTATTGGAATCCCTATTAATCCAGCCACAGAGTAGAGGATAGAACTAAATTGTAATTCTAAACCTCTATCAACTAAGTCATAGGTTTCTAAGCTGTAAATAAGGACAATGTCTAAAACACCCGAACCAATGAATAGGATGATTGGAACAATAAATAAAACAGGATTTATAGACTTTCTTTTCTCTTCTTTCTTGGCTGTAAAGTAAACCGACAATAGAGCTAAAATGATTCCTGCGACTTTTAAAGAATTCATAGAATCTCCAAAATACCAAAAACCGAAAACTACAGGAATACAAAGAGATATCTTTGTAGCAACAGAGGTAATGGCAATTCCTACTTTTTGAGCCGAATAAGCCACTACATTAAATAAGCTTATAAATAGAATACCTATTAAGACGGTAGAAGGAAACCAAACTTCAGTAGTTATCTGTGAAATATTTATAGGTTCTCCAACAATAGTAAAGCATATCAGTCCTGCAGTGATATAATTAAATACTATTGCTTGAAAATTATCAATATCAAAACGTTCAAAGAGCTTGAAAGTTATTACAAGTGACGTTGTAAAGATTATGCTAAGTAGAAGATAGATCATTTGTTGATTTGAAAATTTATAATGTCATCCTGAGCTTGTCGAAGGATAGGTTTGCTTATAAACTCTTCGATAATACCGATAGCTATCGGTACAAAGTGACAAGGAATCTTTTAGTATTCATTTAAGTACTTTTAAAATACCACCTTAAAATATCCGTAGAAACCTTTTCTTCAGACTTGGGTTTAGTGTTCAATGTCGGTGCAGGAATTCCTTTTTCAAGATTAGCCTCTCCCACAAAAACTCTTGCTTCATCCCATAGATTTTCATCTATAAAAGATTGCAATGTTTCTCTGCCACCTTCAATAATAACAGAATGAATATTCCTTTTATAGAGCTCATTCATTATTTCCTTATGTAGATTTGAGAAATCTATAGTTTTATATTCTGTACAAGCCAAATTTTCTTTTGACTTCTGGGTGAATACTATAGTTTTCGCTGAATTATCAAACAACTGTAAATCATCCTTTAAGCGAAGGCTTCGGTCTAATACTAATCTTAAGGATTGATTTCCTTCCCATAAACGAGCTGTAAGAGCAGGGTTGTCCTTTTCAGCGGTGTTAGTACCAACTAAGATCGAAGCTTCTTCAGTTCGCCATTTATGTACGAGTTTCTTCGATTCAGGACTAGTAATCCAAAAAGGCTTTCCTGATACTTGATCTATAGGGGCGATAAAACCGTCTTTAGTTTGAGCCCATTTTAGTATGATATACGGTCTTTGTTTTTCATGGAAAGTAAAAAACCGCTTGTGCGAGGCTTTACATTCTTTCTCCAGAACGCCAACTTTAACGGTCGATCCTGCTTTTTCCATCATCTCGATTCCTTTTCCAGAAACTTCGGAGAAGGAATCAACACAACCTACCACCACATTAGGGATTTGATGTTTAACGATAAGCTCTGCACAAGGAGGGGTTTTACCATAATGCGCGCAAGGTTCAAGGCTGATATATATTGTAGAATCTTTTAATAGTGATTTATCGTTTACCGAAGCTACGGCATTCACTTCAGCATGAGCTTCCCCAGCCTTTTGATGCCAACCTTCTCCAATGACAATATCATTGTGAACAATCACCGAGCCCACCATTGGATTTGGATAGGTTCTTCCCAATCCTAAAGCTGCCAATTCCAGGCATCTTTTCATATAAATTTCATCCTTGTGCATAGTTCAAAAATAGACAAAATGCTTTAGTTTTAGGCTATGCAAAAAATCAAAGATATTCGTCTCTTTTTAAAGGATTCTCTAACTGCTCAATATCCTGAGTCAGAGCTAAGGGGTTTCAATAACTGGATACTCGAATACCTCTTTGACTACAGTAGTATGGATGCTATAATGCATGCCGAAAATGATTTATCTGATAAGGATATTATGAATGTTGAGCGCATTATAAGTCTTTTAAAAGAAGAAAAACCCATTCAACAAATAGTAGGTTATGCTTGGTTTTACGAACATAAATTCATGGTGAATCAACATGTTTTAATTCCTCGTCCCGAAACAGAAGAATTGGTCGATTGGATTTTAAAGGATAAACCTGAGAGTAAGTCAATACTTGATATCGGAACAGGATCTGGCTGCATACCCATTACGCTTGCATTAAATAGTAATGTACAAGTTTCATCGGTCGATATTTCTGACTTAGCACTTGTACAAGCTAAAGAGAACGCTATCAATCTTAATGCTTCAATTAACTTCATTCAAGCTGATATACTTGCCGATGAGAGTATTGACAAATTAGACACCTACGACATCATAGTAAGTAACCCTCCTTATGTCCTCGAATCAGATAAAGAGCTGATGGCGAATAATGTCTTAGTTAACGAACCGCACTTAGCCTTGTTTGTTCCTAATGAAGAGGCCTTAAAGTTTTATATCGCTATTGCTGATTTAGCTACTAAAAAGCTCAAGAAAAATGGTTTGTTGTACTTCGAAATTCATGAAGACAAAGGACAAGAAACGCTTGATATGTTAAGCCGTAAAGGTTTTTCAAATCTTGTATTAAGAAAAGATCTACAAGGGAAAGATAGAATGGTGAAAGCCGTTTGGAAATTGTAAATTGCCTCTTCGATAGTGAGTAGGGACTCGGTAATAGGAAGTAGGTATTGTCGCCTTGAGGGGATCATAGAGGTATTGTTATCAAAACAAGTCTTCGTCTAGCTCAGACTGACACATTAGTGTAATTAGAAAAACGAAAATTAGATTAGAATTAAATGGACGCAAAGTCTAGAATAGATATACTTCGTATAGAGATCGCAAGTCACAATCACGCTTATTATTTATTAGATAAGCCAATGCTTAGCGATTTTGAATTTGATAAAATGCTGGAAGAACTCATTCAGCTCGAGAAATCACATCCAGAATTCTTTGATATAAACTCCCCTTCTCAACGAGTTGGTGGAACTGTCAATAAGAATTTCGAAACAGTACAGCACAAACGTGCAATGCTCTCTTTAGGGAATACGTATTCTGAAGAAGAGTTAAGAGATTTCGATAAACGCATTCAAAAGGTAATTACCGAGCCTTATTCTTATGTATGCGAACTGAAATATGATGGTGTTTCTATTAGTTTGCATTACGAAAATGGCGAACTCAAGCAAGCACTCACTCGTGGTGATGGTTCTCAAGGTGATGACGTAACTACTAATGTGCGTACCATTAATAGCATCCCATTAAAACTCCAAGGAAATCCACCTTCCGAATTCGAAATTCGCGGGGAGATTTTTATGCCTCACAAAGGCTTCGAGGAAATGAACAAGGATAGAGTAGAAGCAGGATATGATGCTTTTGCAAATCCAAGAAATGCTACTTCAGGGACTTTAAAAATGCAAGATAGCGCTGTAGTTGCTTCACGTCCTTTAGATTGCTTTTTATACCATGTGTTAGGTGAGCATATAGCTACGGATTCTCATTATAAGAAACTAGAGGAGGCTAAGAACTGGGGATTTAAAATCCCCTCAGACACACGTACATACGATTCCATAGAAGGCGTATTAAACTTTGTGCAATTTTGGGAGACCGCACGCAAAGACCTTCCTTACGATATTGATGGAATTGTAATCAAAGTTGATAGTTCTCTTCAGCAAGAAGAATTGGGATTTACAGCAAAATCACCACGTTGGGCAATCTCCTATAAATTTAAGGCCGAACAAGCCATTACGGTACTTAGAGAAATAACTTATCAAGTGGGTAGAACAGGTGCTATAACACCAGTTGCGAACTTAGAACCCGTACAATTGGCGGGAACTACCGTAAAACGAGCTTCACTACATAATGCCGATCAAATAGCTAAACTAGATATCCGAGAAGGAGATACAGTTTATGTAGAAAAAGGAGGGGAGATTATCCCTAAAATTGTAGGTGTAGCCGTAAAAGAAAGAGATTTATTTTCTCAAGCAACGCTTTACATCACACTCTGTCCGGAGTGTCATACCGAATTGGTCCGCAAGGAGGGAGAGGCGCAACATTACTGTTTAAACGATAAAGCTTGTCCTCCGCAGATAAAAGGTAAAATCGAGCATTTCATTAGTCGTAAGGCTATGAACATTGATAGTTTGGGTACAGAAACAATTGACCAGTTCTTTAAAGAAGGATTGATTAACAATGTGGCTGATTTATACTTCTTAACAAAAGAAGATATCCTACCCTTAGAACGAATGGCTGAGAAGTCTGCATCGAAGGCTATTTCGAGTATTTCTACATCTAAAAAAGTACCCTTTGAGCGAGTGCTTTACGCATTAGGAATACGTTATGTTGGTGTAACGGTTGCCAAGAAATTAGCATATCATTATCAAAACTTAGAAAACTTGCAAAGAGCTGATTTCGAAAACCTAATAAAGGTTGATGAAATTGGAAATCGAATAGCTCAAAGTATTATTTCGTGGTTTAAGGAAGATGATAATACTACACTTATAAATAGACTGAAAGAAGCAAAAGTTCAATTGGAAATAGATAGCTCTATCCTAGCCGATAGAACTCATATTTTACAAGGACAATCTTTTGTTATTTCAGGAGTTTTCACCAATCATTCTCGTGATGAATTAAAAAAACTCATCGAACAAAATGGTGGCAAAAACACCAGTTCCATTTCCAAGAAAACGACTTATCTTGTTGCTGGAGAAAATATGGGCCCTAGCAAGCGAGAAAAAGCTGAAAAGTTAGAGGTTTCTATCATTTCCGAACATGAATTTATCAGTTTGATAAAATGAGCATAACAACAGACATAAAGCATTGGTACGGGAACTGGCAGCTGAATCGATCAGATTTAGAGCAGAAAAGACAACGACAAGTCTTTAACCTAGAAAAGGCTAATCGTATTACCATTCTTTTTGATGGTACAGAACCTAAGACAGTTCAAAGAGTAAAGGTTTTTGTAAATGAACTTTCTAAGGGAAAGGAAGTGGTATCAGCATTGGGCTATGTAAATGAAAAAGATAAATCTTTTGAGCATATGTCAACCTTGCATTTTGATTTCTTTTCAAATGATGAGCTCAATTGGTATGGTAAACCTCAAGGAATGGTTATAGAAAACTTCCTTAAGGAAGACTACGATATCCTTATTGATTTGAGTTTAAAGGAGTTTTATCCATTGACCTATTTGGCTGTAGCATCGCCTGCTAAATTTAAAGTAGGAAGATGTAGAGATGATGTCAATGTATTTGATTTGACAATCGATAATACAAACAACACGAGTTTAGAGTCCTTAATAAAGGAAATAATACATTATTTAAATCGCATAGAACCGATATGAAAACAGAATTAAGAGGCACAGGTGTAGCTATGGTAACCCCCTTTAACGAAGATCGAAGTATTGATTATAAAGGGCTATCTAGTTTAATAGAATACTTAATTGACGGTGGAGTAGAATTCTTAGTTTCTATGGGTACTACTGGCGAAAGTGCGGTTTTATCTAGTACTGAAAAAGATGAAATTGTTGCATTTTCTAAAGAGAAGATTAATGGGAGAGTTCCTTTTGTTGTTGGGATCGGTGGGAACAATACGGCTGCCATTGTAGAGCAAATTAAAACTACTGATTTTACAGGTGTCGACGCTATCTTGTCAGTATCACCCGCATATAACAAACCTACTCAAGAGGGGATTTACCAACATTTTAAAGCAGTTGCAGAAGCTTGCCCAATAGACATCATTCTTTATAATGTACCGGGAAGAACGAGTTCTAATATGTCGGCAGAATTAACCTTGCGCTTGGCGATTGATTTTGACAATATTGTAGCTGTAAAGGAGGCATCTGGAGATATGGATCAAATCATGCAAATTCTTAGAGATAGACCTAAAGATTTTAAGGTTTTATCTGGTGACGACGCCTTAACCTTACCAATGGTTCTTATGGGTGCCGAAGGTGTTATTTCCGTGCAAGCGATGGTAAAGCCAAAGGAGTTTTCAGAAATGGTTCGTCAAGGATTAGTGGGTAATCTTGAAACAGCAAGAGCTTTACATTATCCTCAGCTAGAAATTATTGATCAGATATTTTCTGAAGGTAATCCGGCAGGAGTAAAAGCTTGCCTCAAGATAAAAGGGGTTTGCGAAGAATATGTAAGACTGCCTTTAGTAGCGATTTCTAGAGAGCGTTATAACAAGCTGGAAAACTTATTGAAATAAAAAAAGGCACCATTTGGAGCCTTTTTTTTTATTTATCCTTCTTTCTTGGTCTTCTCCAACGTCTTCTTCTCCATGGTGATTTTCTTACTAAATCCATTTCTGTACCACTACGTGGATACGCTATATCGCCATAATAAAATTTTGTAGTATGCGCCTCATCAAAGTGAACTGTATTTTGCGTAAAATCTTTTGAGCTGTATATGGTCCATGGAATTATTAAACCATCTCCCTCGTACAACACGCCTTCTTGAGCGTGAATATTACCATTAAATCGTATAACAACTCCATTTTTAGGCTTATTCGTAAAGGAATGATCTCCACGGCGAACACCAATTACTAAGTGTCCATCATCTTGTTGAAATTCCTTCCAACCATAATTCTGAAGCTTCCCAAAAGATGTAAGCTGTACTATTACGGGAACACTATCTCTTTCGTAAATAAAGATTGACTCCCAGTCGTGTTCGTGGTTATCGATATGAGAATTTTCGCCATAATAATACCAATACTGATAGACGTTATGACTATAGGTTTCGGCATAATTAAAATAAACAGCAGGAACCTGATTGTTGGGACCTCTATTTTCTAGCCCAGTTCTACCAATCCCACTAATTGATGAACCTATAACGTAGAGCACCATATTCTCCATATTGTCTTCCACATCAAAATTGCCATCTAAATTAGCATCCTGAGAGATGTTGAAATCATAGGCAATTGGAAAGTTTTTTTCAGAAGTCTTCATGAAACCACCTTCCTGAAAGGTGAGGGTTGGTAGATATTTAAAAGGATCCACAGTTTCATTTCGTCTTTCTTGTGCTAAAAGACTAAAACTTAGCAGTAAAAACAGACTGTTAATTACTCTGAATTTCTTGTTGAGAAGTTCCATTAAAAGATTTCAATTTATCTTGATGATTTATTTACTTTAGGCTTCGAAAATTAACAGTCTTTAACAACGATTAACGAGCACTTAACCACCGAAAACAAAAACATAATTTATGTTTGTTTTCATCTAAGCGCAACAAATATAAACACATTTAAAATGGATAGTGTAGACATCAAAGAAATTAACGAAAAAATTAAAGAGGAAAGTGCTTTTATCGACTTGTTAACCATGGAAGTTAACAAGGTTATCATAGGTCAAAAACACATGATAGAGCGCTTGTTAATTGGATTACTCGGTAATGGGCACATCCTTTTAGAGGGAGTTCCAGGTTTGGCTAAAACGCTAGCTATTAACACACTATCAAAAGCTATAGACGGAAAGTTTAGTCGCATTCAGTTTACTCCAGATCTTTTGCCATCAGATGTAATAGGGACTACAGTTTATAATATGCCAAAGAATGAATTCAGCATTAAGAAAGGTCCGATATTCGGAAACTTCATTCTTGCGGATGAAATTAACCGTGCTCCGGCAAAGGTTCAATCGGCTTTATTAGAAGCTATGCAAGAGCGTCAGGTTACAATTGGTTCAGAAACATTTAAAATGGATGAACCCTTCTTAGTATTGGCAACACAAAATCCGATAGAGCAAGAAGGAACTTACCCTTTGCCCGAAGCACAAATTGATCGATTTATGCTTAAAACGGTTATCGACTATCCCAATCAAGAAGACGAGCGCACAATTATGCGTAACAACTTAAAGGGTCAATACGAATTGGTAAAGCCTGTAGTTAGCATTGAGCAAATTATTAAAGCTCGCGAAGTAGTGAAAACGGTTTATATGGATGAGAAGATTGAGACTTATATTCTCGATATTATCTTTGCAACACGTTATCCTGAGCGTTATGGATTAGACAATCTAAGTCCATTAATCTCTTTTGGAGCCTCACCTCGTGGTTCAATCAATTTAGCTACTGCAGCTAAGGTTTACGCTTTCATCAAGCGTAGAGGTTATGTAATTCCTGAAGATGTACGAGCTGTTTGTCACGACATCCTTCGTCATAGAATAGGTCTTACTTACGAGGCCGAAGCAGAGGATGTCAGCTCTGAGGACATTATCAATCAAATCTTAAACAAAGTAGAGGTACCGTAGTATGGAGACTAAAGAGCTTTTAAAGAAGGTTCGGAAGATCGAAATCAAAACGCGTCGATTGTCCAATCATCTATTCTCAGGAGAATACCACTCTCATTTTAAAGGGAGAGGTATGACTTTTTCTGAGGTGCGTAAATATCAATTTGGCGACGATATTCGCGATATAGATTGGAATGTTACTGCAAAGCTAAATGAGCCACATATAAAAGTTTTCGAAGAAGAACGAGAACTCACTATGATGCTTTTAGTAGATGTTTCGAAGTCTGAATCTTTTGGTACACGCGTACAGCAAAAAAGAGATTTGATTACTGAGCTCTGTGCCGTGCTTGCTTTTGCCGCTAGTCAAAACAACGATAAAGTAGGTGTCATTTTCTTTACCGATCAAATAGAACTGTTTATTCCTCCAAAAAAAGGAAAATCACATATTCTTCGAATTATTAGAGAGTTAATAGAATTTAAACCAAAAAGCAAAGGAACAGACATTTCTGAAGCTTTACGTTTTTTAAGTTCTGTTGTGAAAAAGCGAAGTATTGTTTTTACACTTTCTGATTTCCAGGATGAGGCTTATGACAAGAACTTGAAAATTGCAGCTAACAAACACGATTTAACTGCCATTAGAATTATAGACCCAGCAGAAGAACAACTGCCGAATATAGGTTTGGTTCAAATGCAGAATCCTGAAACGGGCTCTATTATTTGGGTTGACACAAGCTCGAAGGTTGTAAGAGAAAAATACGAGAAGGACTATCAAAACTTTGTTACAAAGTTTAAATCGTTCTGCACACATTCCGGAACTGATTATCTCGATTTAAGAGTAGATCGTTCGTACACGAAACAATTATTAGAATTCTTTAAAAGAAGATAATCTTGAAAAGACTTTTATTCCTATTCATCACAAGTATCAGTTCTCTGAGTATAGCTCAAACTGAAATCTCTATTTATGCAGACACAAATCTTGCTTGGATAGGAGACGTAATTACTGTGAATCTTAAAGTAGAGACTAATGAGCAAATCATCTGGCCCGAAATAGAGGATGCAATAGCTCCATTAGAATTACAAAAGGTGAATTCAATTGACTCCTCATTTGTGAGAGGCAAAGTGATTTACACCCATAATTTTGCAGTTCAGCAATTCGATACTGGTATTTTTGTTTTTCCGAGCCTTCCGTTTATCACCAATAATGGAGATACCTTTTACTCGGATTCTCTTGCATTTTCTTTTTTAGCAGTTCCATTAGACACCACAAACGCTGTTTTCGATATTAAGGCTCCAGTAGCTGTACCATTTAATTTCGAAGAAGCAATACCCTATATCTATGGGTTCATTGGCTTACTTGCACTAATAACTCTTCTTTACTATTTGATTCGAAAAATCAATAAAAAGGAAAAAACGATAGAAGAAGTAATCGAACTTATTCCTTGCGAAATTGAAGCTATGGACGCTTTAAAGAATTTAGAAGAAGATGGTTTATGCGAAAAAGGATTAGTGAAAGAGCATTATGTTCGTTTAACCGAAATCCTACGAAACTATTTTGATAGAGAATATGAGATTGATACCCTAGAATCTACTACCGATGAAACGCTAAACTTGTTAACAGAATCGAAAGTAGATAAGGTAATTATCGAAAAAATTACAAATTTATTAATAGAGGCCGATTTAGTGAAATTTGCAAAAAGCAATCCTGAGAATAGAATCAATGCGGATTTTATGAGTAAATCATACAGCATAGTAGAAGATTGTCATCAAATGAAAAGGGAGGTTGATCATGTTTAAACATATAGAATTCTTAAACCCCGAATTTCTTTATCTGCTTTTAATAATCCCAATCATAATAGGATGGGCGATACTTCGAAATAAAAACATCAACCCTAGTATAACTTGGTCATCTAGCTTTTTGATTGAAAAGACTTTAAACTGGAAAGTCATTTTAAAGCATACTTTAGTGCTTACACGCTTACTAGCATTTACGGCTATAATAGTAGCTTTAGCACGACCACAAACAACCGAAGTAAGTACTGAAACATTGAGTAAAGAAGGTATAGATATTGTTATTGCCATGGATGTTTCGACCAGTATGTTGGCAGAAGATTTTAAACCAAATCGATTACAAGCAGCCAAACAAGTAGCCCAAGATTTTATTTCTGGTAGACCCTCAGACCGTTTTGGTTTGGTAGTTTATGCCGGAGAAAGCTTCACCCAATGTCCTTTAACTACAGATCATAAAGTAGTAAAGAATCTGTTAAAAGAAGTGAAAGATGGTTTGATTGAAGATGGTACCGCCATAGGAATGGGTTTAGCAACCTCTGTTTCCAGGTTAAAAGAAAGTAAGGCAAAAAGTAAAGTAGTTATCCTATTGACGGATGGTGAAAATAATTCAGGATTTATAGATCCCATGACTGCCGTTGAAATAGCCGAAGAAGCAGGGGTAAAGGTTTATACAATTGGTATGGGTTCTTACGGTACAGCTCCATACCCTACAAAAGACTTATGGGGAAGAGATACCTACGTAGATGTTGAGGTTAAGATTGATGAGGAATTACTCATCAATATAGCTGAGGCCACTGGAGGAATGTATTTCCGTGCCGATAGTAAGGATAAACTAGCGCTTATATATGAGCAGATTGATAGCTTAGAGAAAACTGAACTAGAAGAATTGAAGTATTATAATCACGAAGAAAAGTTTGAATTATTTGCTCTCTTGGCATTGGTTTTAATTTTCTGTGAATTTATTCTTCAATACACTATTTTAAAAAGTATTGCATAATGTTTGACGTAGGAAATCCGCACTATCAGTATTTATTTATACTACCGATCATAGTATGGGTCATTTATTTGGTCTACAAATCTTGGCGAAAAAGAAAGCAAGCTGAATTAGCTGATAGTGCATTATTTGCTCAAATTAATCCGAATCATTCAAACCGAAAAAGTGTTATTAAACACTTATTTCAGTTTTTAGGATTAACGGCTTTAGTCATTGCTTTGGTGAACCCTAAAATAGGAACTCGATTAGAGACAATTACCAGAAAAGGGGTGGATGTAGTTTTTGCTATAGACGTTTCTAAAAGTATGCTAGCAGAAGATGTAGCACCGAATAGAATCCTTAAAGCAAAACAAATTCTATCTAAAGCTATAGACGAATTAGTAAATGATCGTATAGGGATTATAGTTTATGCAGGAAAAGCATACGCACAGCTACCCTTAACATCTGATTATGCTGCAGCAAAAATGTTCCTGCGAACTATCGATACGGATATGGTTCCTACGCAAGGAACAGATATTGGGAATGCGGTGGAAATGGCATTGAGTTATTTTGAAAGTGGGATTAAACAAAATAGGGTCTTGTTTATTTTGTCAGATGGTGAGAACCATGAAGAAGGTGCTCTGGAAGCAAGTCAACTAGCCTCAGAAAATGGAATCATCATTAATGCTATAGGTTTAGGTACTATTCAAGGAGGACCCATTCCGATTAAACGTAATGGGATGATTAAGGGTTATAAAAAAGATGGAAGTAATAATGTAGTGGTTACTAAAATGGATCCTGAAATGCTTCAGCAATTAGCCTTGAGTACCAATGGTGCTTTTATTGATGGTACACATACAAAGGAAACGATTGCATTTATAAAAGATGCTTTAGCGAAGATGGAACAAGTAGAATCGGAAACTGAAATGTTTACCGATTATGAAGATCAGTTTCAATGGTTTTTAGGCTTGGCGCTATTATTTTTTATACTCGACTTTATTACGCCAAACAGGAAAACGCTTTGGTTAAGAAAAATTAATTTATTCGGAAAATGATTTTAAAGAATAGCCTATTCATACTCTTTATTCTCGGATTCAGCTTCTCTACTTTAGCACAATCCGAAAGAAGAATTACGCGTAAAGCGAATACCCAATACGAAACCGGGAATTTTGTAGATGCTGAAATAAATTATAAAAAGGCAATCGAAAAGAATGCTGATTTATTAGAAGCTGAGTTTAATTTAGGAGATGCCTTAGTAAAACAAGAACGTTTTGAGGAAGCTTTAGAGTCATTCGAAAAAGTAAGTTCTACGACTAATAATACTATTTTAAAAGCAAATGCTCTGCACAACAAAGGCAATGTACTACTTTCTCAGCAAGATTTAGAAGGTGCTTTAGAGTCTTATAAAGATGCTTTAAGGATAAACCCTAAAGACAACGAAACTCGTTATAACTACGCTTATGTTAAGAAGCAATTAGAACAACAGCAAGAACAGAACCAGGAAAATCAAGACAATCAGGAACAGAACGAAGAGAAAGGTAATCAGAAGAATGAAGATTCTGAAAATCAAGATCAGGAAAACTCTGAAGACAAGGGCCAGGATAAGAAAGAAGATCAAAAGGACGAGGGAGAAAATAAGGAAGATGAATCTGAACAAGATAAAGAAGACAAAGGTCAAACTGATGGTGAAGATTCTGATAATGAAAAAAAAGGATAGCAGCCTAA
>Ga0208879_1001968_pt1 | contig 18698 bp, 12 predicted proteins | sample Knorr_S15_td_Bot_FD_185605 | JGI IMG/M metagenome (GOLD analysis project Ga0208879, IMG submission 185605) | Marine microbial communities from Southern Atlantic Ocean transect - Knorr_S15_td_Bottom_ad_5009_LV_A (SPAdes) (version 2) | ecosystem: Environmental > Aquatic > Marine > Oceanic | place... | reverse complement strand
AGGATTTGGCGTTTTTTATCCTACTCTTACAAGGAATAAGAATGGATTAACTCCAGGTCAAACTTATCGTGCATCTTCAAGAACATGGTGTAATCCATCAGGAGGAGCGCATAAGGCTTTAACTTGGACTTCATTTGTCTTCTGGACTCAGCCAGGTACTTTAATCCGTGTTGAGGATGAAAATAGTACAGCTATTACTAACCTAGAGGTTTATCCTAATCCATCAAGAGACATTTTCAATGTAACATTTGTTTCTGATGAGGTTCAAAACCTTTCAATTAGTATTACAAATGTTGTGGGAGAAGCAGTTTATACTGCCGATCTTGATCAGTTTGTTGGTCAGTTTACAAAAGAAGTTAGCTTAGCTACTTATCCGAAAGGAGTATACTTCTTACAAATCACTACCGACAAAGGTGTGGTTACTAAGAAACTAATTTTACAATAAAAGAGACTAACCTAAAAGAATCCGCTCTATTTTAATAGAGCGGATTCTTTTTTAAACCCAATAAAAAGGTGTAGTTAATAAAAAACTTATTCTTCAATAAGTTACTTTTGTTAAAAATTATATAACCATGAGAAAACTTATCATTATATTTTCAATTTTATTATCTATAAATTCTTATTCACAAGTAACAGCAACTTTTGAATTAGACTTATCATTATATAGTGGAACTATTAGTAATGTTGAATTTTATAGAGCTGGAAATAGTTATTTAATGACAAGTAGTGGTGGAAATATTTATACTTATACTGCTAGTGTACCTCCTCCTCAAGTTGCAAATTATACATATAAGTTTAAAGTAGATGGAGTCTTTGAGAGTTTTACAACTTTATCAAGTTGCTTAGTAATAATATCTAACGATACATTACGATTAATTAATTTAAATATAACCACTCCTTCAATTGTTTGCTGGGAGAGTTGTAGTCCTTGTGTTACGGCAATACCAGGTTGTACAGATTCTACTGCAAATAATTACAATTCTGCCGCAAATGTTGATGATGGTAGTTGTGAATATAATATCACATTTATAGTAGATATGAGTGAGGTTACGGTACCTTTTACAATTCCTGAAGTTAATGGAACTTTTAATGCTTGGTGTGGTAATTGCGCTTCAATGACAGATATTAATAATGATTCTATATGGGAAATAATCATTCCATTAACTATTGGAAATTATGAATATAAATTCTCAGCAGACAATTGGAATATTCAAGAAAATCTTCTTTCTGGATTACCTTGTACAGTTACAAATTTTGGGTATACAAATAGGACCTTAAATGTTTCAGGAAATACTACATTAGGAGTCGTATGCTGGGAATCTTGTGGCCCTTGTGGAGGTGGACCGTCAGCATATAATGTTACTTTTCAAGTAGATATGACAGGTGTTAGTGGATTTACAACACCTGAAGTAAATGGCACATTTAATGGCTGGTGTGGAAACTGTTGGGCTATGTCAGATGTGAATGGAGATAGTATATGGGATTTCACGACATTATTAACGCCAGGATCTTATGAATATAAGTTTTCTGCAGATAACTGGAATATTCAGGAAACTTTAGATTCAAATTTATCTTGTGTATTTACAACAATTGATTCATTAGGTAATGTATTTGTAAATCGATTAGTAGACGTTATCTCTGACACTACATTAGATGTAGTGCAATGGAACGGATGTGCATCTGCAACTGTGCTTGGCTGTACAGATTCATTAGCATGTAATTATGATTCTCTAGCTACACTTGATGATGGAAGTTGCTTAACTATTTACGGATGTACTAACCCATTGGCATGTAATTATGATAGTTTAGCAACATGTGATGATGGTAGTTGCTTAACTATTTACGGATGTACTAACCCATTGGCATGTAATTATGATAGTTTAGCAACATGCGATGATGGTAGTTGCTTAACTATTTACGGATGTATGAATCTAGCTGCAATAAACTATGATTCACTTGCTAATTGTCCTGATAGTTGTATTTTTCCACAGGTTACTTATGGTTGTACCGATAGTACGGCACTTAATTATAACCCAATAGCTACGATTGATGATAGTTCATGTATTTACTGTATATATGGTTGTACAGATATTTTAGCATGTAATTATGATAGTTTAGCAACATGCGATGATGGCAATTGCTTAACAATGTATGGTTGTACCGATAGTTTAGCTTGTAATTATGATTCTACTGCGCAATGTGATGACGGAAGTTGTTTAACAGTTTATGGATGTACGGATAGTTTAGCTTGTAATTATGATTCTACTGCACAATGTGATAACGGAAGTTGTTTAACAGTTTATGGATGTACAGATTCATTAGCATATAATTTTGATTCACTTGCTACTTGTGATGATAATAGTTGCTTGTATGAATATAATGTTACTTTTCAATTAGATTTAAGAGGACAAACTAGTATTTCTTATACTACACCTGAGATAAATGGTGTATTTAATGGTTGGTGTGGGAATTGTACTCAAATGACAGATGCAAATAATGATTCAATCTGGGAAATCACACTCCCATTACTAGAAGGAGCGGGTCCTGTATCTGGAATTCCTGGTTGGGAATATAAATTTTCAGCTGATAATTGGAATATTCAAGAGAGTCTATTGTCAGGTGCTCCATGTACGTATTCAGCATTTGGCTACACAAATAGGTATATATATGTTACGAAAGATACTATTTTAGATCCTGTTTGTTGGGAAAGTTGTGATGACTGTTTTGGCCCACAAACTTCATATAATGTAACATTTAGATTAGATATGTCTCAATATATTGGTATTCCATTTGGTACTCCAGAAGTTAATGGAATTTTTAATGCTTGGTGTGGAAACTGTTGGCCTATGACTGATATTGATGGAGATAATATATGGGAATTTACGACTTTACTAGATACTTCTTTACAAGAATATAAATTCTCTGCAGATAACTGGAATATTCAAGAAACTATAGACTCAAATTTATCTTGTGTACTTACAACATTTGATTCATTAGGGAATGTTTTTGTTAATAGATATTTAAATATCTATTCGGATACCATCTTAGATGTTGTTTGTTGGAATGAATGCGATACCTGTTCTACTATACCAAGTTCAGTATTAAATATTCAAGGAGCTTCCTTTAGGGTATATCCCAATCCAACAAAAGGAGTTTTTTATATTAAAAGTTATGATAAAATTGATAAAATAGCTGTTTATGATATTTTAAATAAGAAATTATTTGAAAAGCATAGCCCAGCGTTATTACAAAAGATTAATCTTACTGATATAGATGCTAATATTTTATTCCTTGAGATATATATAAATGATAAAATAATTAGGGAAAAAATAGTGATTACTAAATAATGAAAATAAGGATCTTATATGTGTTTTTCTTTTTTTGTATTAATTCATCTTATGCACAGAATTGGCAATTAGTTTGGGAAGATGATTTTAATGGAAATGCATTGGATAGCACTAAATGGAATCATGATATTGGCACTGGTTCTCAATATGGTTTGTGGGGATGGGGAAACGGAGAATTACAATTTTATCAATCGCAAAACACTACAATAAATAATGGAATTGCTACAATAACTGTTAAAGAAGAACCTAATGGTTTAGTAGATAGTTGGGGAAATACGTCTTATTATTCTTCTTCTAAGTTAACTACAAAAGGAATCTTTGATTTTAGATATGGTAAAGTTGAAGCTAGAATAAAAAGTTTAGATGGTGAAGGATTCTGGCCAGCTTTTTGGTTGTTGCCAACAGGTGGTGGTTGGCCTTGTGATGGAGAAATAGACATTATGGAACAGTGGGGCAATAATTATCTTACTAATAACACTACCGGGGCTGCACATTTAGGCGATTGTCCTTACTCTCAGTCTACACATTTTTATCAAAATTTTTCTATGTATATCTCATCAGGATCATTTGCTGATAATTTTCATGCCTATTCAATTATTTGGACAGAGGATACTATTAAGTGGTTGGTTGATGAAAATGAAGTTTTTTATATAACTCCAGATAGTTACACTTCAATACCCTCTCAAAGTTTTTGGCCTTTTAACTCTAATGCTTGGTATTTAATGATCAATCTAGCAATTACTCAATCTGGACCAAATGCCAATACAGTTTTCCCTAACCAAATGGAGATTGATTATGTTAGAGTCTATCAAGAGAATATTACTAGTATTACCGATAATAGTGTGAATGAAGCTGTAATTTATCCTAATCCAACAGATGGAAAAATAACTATTAATGAAAAAGATATTAGTTCAATTAGATTAATAAATATTTATGGATCAACAGTATTAGAAATTAAAACTCCATTAGATAACCAACAGATTGAGATAAACCATTTAGCAGAAGGTATATATTTATTACAATATATAAAGGATGATATCAAATGTGTCAATAAAATAAAACTAATAAAATAACCAAATAATGACTGAAAACAAAAATCACAAACAAGCACTTTACACATTAGTAACGGTATTCTTCTTTTGGGGATTTATCGCTGCATCAAATGGTGTTTTTATTCCATTCTGTAAAAGTTACTTTAATATTGATCAATTTCAGTCTCAATTGGTTGACTTTGCTTTTTATGGAGCTTATTATTTTGGAGCTCTTTTACTTTTTATAATATCAAATATTAGAGGATCAGACATTATTAATAAATGGGGATACAAAAATTCCATAATTTACGGACTATTGCTTAGCGGTTTAGGAGCTGCAATAATGTACCCTGCTGTAAATGGCGCTCAACAAGGAGATTCTGTTGTGTTTTACTATGTGTTGGGAGCATTTTTCATAGTTGCACTAGGATTTTCACTACAGCAAACTGCAGCAAATCCATTTGCAATATCATTAGGTGATCCGGGCAAAGGATCTAACCGATTAAATTTAGCTGGTGGAGTAAACTCTTTTGGAACTGCAATTGGTCCTATTGTTGTAGCACTTATTTTATTTGGCACTGCTCCAAAATCAGGTGAAGAACTTAAATTAATGATTTCAAATGGAGAAATTAGCTTGTCTACCATACAATATTTGTACCTAGCTGTGGGAGGATTATTTTTGGCAGCTGCTGCGCTATTCTTCTTTTCTAAAAAAATACCAGAAGCAAAAGACAATTCTGAATTTTTGAAAGCACCAAAAGCAATGAACTTTTTACTTATTATAACTGCATTACTAAGTACTTGTTTTTACTTTATGTTTCAACAATATGCAGGAAAAAATCCAGAGCCAAACGATTCCCTTATTTTACAACTTACTATTTTAAGTTTAATAGTAGTAATTGGAGGACTCTTTTTATCTAATGTATTAGCAAAAAAAGACAAGGAAAGCTGGGGAGCTATGCAGTATCCTCAACTGGTTTTAGGGATGATTGCAATTTTTGTATATGTAGGAGTAGAAGTAACAATTCAATCTAATTTAGGAGAGCTATTAAAATATGTAGATAATGTAAAAGAGAATCTAAACCCATTAGGTTTACCTGCTATGAGCGACAGAGAAATAGCTCCTTTAATTTCTCTTTACTGGGGGTCGTTAATGATTGGAAGATGGGCAGGAGCAATTGTAGTATTTAACCCATCTGAAAAACTAAAAACTTGGTTGTATATTTTGGTTCCATATGTAGCTTTTGGATTAGTATTATTACTTAATTCAGCCTCAGGATTTGATGTATCTAATTTATTCTGGTATGCTATTCTTGTAGCAATACAGATTGCAGGATTCTTCTTAGGAAAAGACAAACCAACATCCACTCTGAAAATATTCGGGGTATTAGGTGTCATTGCTATGTTGATAGGATTGTTTTCTAGCGGATATATTGCATTATTTGCATTTATTAGTGGAGGATTATTCTGTTCTATTATGTGGCCTTGTATTTTCTCATTAAGTATTAAGGGATTAGGGAAATATACTTCACAAGGTTCTTCTTTTTTAATAATGATGATTTTGGGAGGAGCAATTATCCCTCCATTACAGGGTAAATTAGCGGATATTATTGGAATTCACCAATCCTATTGGGTAACAGTTTTCTGCTTTTTTTATTTAATCATCTTTGCGGAAAAGACAAAAAAAATATTTCAAAAATCTTAGAAAAAAGTAAATGAAAATTCAAAAAACAAAAGCTCTTCTTACAGGAATTTTTATTATACTAATCTTTTTTATAGTATTAACTGTCCGAAATAGCAGTAATAATTCTGTTGAAAATCTATCTTCTATTGTTCTCAATATTGATAATAAGAAGCAAATTGAAAATCTTATTGAAAACATGAATATAGAAGAGAAGGTTGGTCAAACTTGTCAGATTACTTTAGATGCAATATTAAAAAAAGACTCATTAGGAATATTGTTTGAACCTCATCAAATAGATCAAGCTAAATTAAATAAGGCAATATTGGAATATAATATAGGATCTATATTGAATGTATCAAACCATACTTTTAGTTTGGAAAAATGGCATAGTATAATTGATGATATTCAAACTACAGCATTAAAAACAAATCATAAAGTCCCAATTATATATGGTGTAGATGCGATTCATGGCGCTACTTATATTCAAAACAGCACTCTGTTTCCACAAGAAATTAGTTTAGCTGCAACTTGGGACACTTCTCATGCTAGGCTGATGGGGGAAATTACTGCTTATGAAACAAGAGCTTCTGGAGTACCTTGGAATTTTTCTCCTGTTTTAGATTTAGGAAGAACTCCTATTTGGTCAAGATTTTTTGAAACATTAGGTGAAGATGTTTATTTAGCAAAGACAATGGGTAAATCTATAATTAATGGATATCAAGGAAACGTCATTATTGACAAATATCATGTTGCAGCATGTCTAAAACATTATGTGGGTTATAGTTTTCCATTAAGTGGTAGAGATAGAACCCCTGCTCTTATTCCAGAAAGAACAATGGAAGAATTTTATCTTCCTCCTTTTAAGGAAGCTATTGATGCTGGAGCTTTAACCGTTATGATTAATAGCGGTGAGGTAAATGGAATTCCTGGTCATGCAAATAAATATTTACTTACGGATGTTCTAAAAGATAAATGGGGTTTTTCTGGATTTACTGTTTCAGATTGGGAAGATTTTATCAATCTACATAAAGTAGCACAAACAGATTCTACATTAAAGGACGCTATTGCAACAGCTATTAATGCTGGTGTCGATATGAGTATGGTTCCTAATAATCCAGAATATAAGAACTATTGCAAACTATTAATTGAATTAGTAAAAGAGGGTAGGGTTAGTGAGAGTCGTTTAGATGATGCAGTTAGAAGAATTCTTAGAGTAAAATATCATTTAGGATTATTCAATGAGTTTCTAATTCCAAAAGCTGATGATTATCCAAAATTTGGATCAGAAGAACATAGAGTGGCGTCATATAATGCTGCATCAGAATCTATAACATTATTAAAAAATAATAATAACATATTACCCTTATCTACACAGAAATCAATATTGCTTATTGGCCCTACGGCTAATAGTCTAAACTGTTTAAATGGAGCATGGACACATACTTGGCAAGGTTTAGACACTTCATACAATAATAATTATCCTACGATTAAGGATGCCCTTGAAGAGAAATTTAAAAAGGTTAGTTATTTTGAAGGATCCAAAATGATAATGAAAGATGGAGATGAGACAGATATTCAATCTTCAGATCTTCAAAATGCTGTACAGGTAGCAAAATATTCAGATGTTGCAATTATTTGTTTAGGAGAACTTCCTTCTACTGAAAGACCTGGCGATATTTACACATTAGACTTACCAAAAGAGCAACAACTAATTGTTGAAGAACTAAGTAAAACAGAAATACCTATAATTTTAGTTCTTGTTGAGGGAAGACCTAAGATTATCAGAGAGATCGAACCATTATCAGATGCCATTGTGCAGGCATATCTCCCTGGAGATCAAGGGGCGTCTGCTATTGTAGATGTTTTGTGTGGAGATGTAAACCCATCAGGGAAATTACCTTATACATATCCTAGGTATAATGGGGTTATTATGCATTATGATTATAAGCAGTCAGAATTAATAAATGGGAATACTTGGCAGAATGATTTTTACAATCCACAATGGGATTTTGGTTTTGGATTGAGTTACACCACATTTGAGTATTCTAATATGCAGATAAGTAGTAAAATATTATCTGCAGAAAAAGAATTATTAGTTTCAGTAGATGTAACAAATACTGGGAAGATGAAAGGAAAAGAAGTTGTGCAGTTGTATGTTCGAGATCATTATGCCAGCATCTCTCCTTCATTAAAAAAATTAAAAAGATTTACAAAGATTGACTTAGATCCTTCAGAAACGAAAACAATAGAATTCACCATTGGAATTAATGATTTAAAATTTTACGGGAAAGAGAATAAATGGATAACAGAGGAAGGAAAATTTAGTATTACAATTAGTAATCTCTCCAAAGATTTTAATTTTAAAAGATAATGGAATCTGGAGGACTATATAAAATAATTTTCTTGATGATATTTTTTATTATATCTATGCCTTTTCTATCTTTTGCTCAAAATGATTCTAGTTCTACTAATTTTAAGAGCACACCAATTACCATTAAAGATCCTATTTCAAATATAAGGATGGGAGGATATTTCAGATTTTTAGGGTATGTACGTAATTTTCAAGAGATGTATGATTTTGATGTTCCTAATTATTATTCCGGAGAATACCCACAACCTACAACAATTGGTATAGGTACTGGATACCGTGAACCAATGATGATGCTTTCAATTTCAGGTAAAGCAAATAAGAATGTTAGCTTAGGTACAGACTTAATGCTAAATAGTCCTTTTAATGGAAAATTCGAGAATAATAGTATAGCCATGTATCTTGGAACAAATTTATATTCGACTATAAATACTGATTTTGGTAAATTTGGTGTGCATGCAGGAGGAATAAAATGGTACAGACAAAGTAAATTAACTGTATGGGCAGAAGAAGGCTATTTAAGATATAGTCTTTTTGAACGAGCTCCATATGATCCACTAAGTAAGGAAGTGGTTGAAAGATATAGTAAATATTACGATAAAGGATCTATATCACAAGATGTTCGATTTGGGAATGTTGCTTTTCAAGGAGTTACACTTACGGGTTCTGCAATAGACGGACCTTCATCTTCTACATTCTCGTTTCAATCAATAATAGGGAAAACACAACATAATATAGGAGAGATAATCTCTTATGGAAAGGATGATTATTGTACAGGATTAAGAATAAATAATGATTTAAGCAACGGTTCAAATTTTGCACTTAACTATTTTACTTCTATAACCGCAACAGACTCTGTAAAAAATAATTTCAGACAATTTTCTATTCAATCATTGGAGTTTAACTTTAAACTAAAAAAATTAAGATTTACAGGTGAAGGAGGAATAGGAAGTTATGAAAGTCATATTACTGAAAAAGAATCAGGAGAGGTATTTGTAATAAATGTAGATATACCAAAAGAATACTCTTGGATTCCTTTTAAGTTACAATATTCTAGAATTGCTCCTGAGGCGGTAAATGTAAATTCATCATTTAAAAACACATCAGTTGTTGAACTTGTACATTCTGCTATAGTAGAAGAAGGTGCAGATGAAACAATAATGACTTCATTTGGAGGACCGATAAATAATTTAGGATATTTAGCTAATAATAGAGAGGGCTTTAGTTTGAACACTGAGTTAAAAATTGGAGATTTAGTTGTTTCTGGTGGGTTTGGGTTTTATTCTGAGCTAGAAAGAATAAATGGTAAGTTTTCTTATAGTCATAAAACAAATGGACTTATGTTATCAAGAATAGCTTATTTTAATTCAGGATATGGCCCCTATAAACAGTTCAATTCATATTACAGAGGAGTTTTCGAAAATGTGAATGTTTCTGATAGTATTTATGTAAATGATAACACACTTTCTACATCAGGTTATATTGACACAAATGGATTGCCTCTTTTTGATAAATTCTACTGCTCTTCAGATTTACATTTAAAATATAAAACTAGAGTGTTTGGAAAGAATTTATATTTATTTTCTCTTTTAAATTACAATACAGCACAGGATTTCTTTAGCATTTTACCTGTTGCAAATTCTTCAGCATTTATTCGACATTTTAGTCAGCAGTTTGATTTATGTTATGAGTTAAATAAGACAACAACATTTGTATTCAAATATGGTATTGAAAGAGTTTTAGGAAATAAGTATACAGATATTGATGATACTGATCCATATCCTACTGACAATACATGGGGAGTTACTGAAGATTATATTCCTTCTTTCAAACCAAGAGATCAATTTGGTAATGTTGTTGGATTTGGATTTGATATTAAATTAAATGAAGGAGCATATCTGTTTTTAAGGCATGCTGCTTTCCATTATTATGATAAGAACTTTTCAGCAACCAATATTAAGGGTAGTGAATCTACTATTGAACTAAAAATTAATTTCTGATGAAAAAAATATATTTATACTATTTATCATGTCTAATGTTATTTCCAATACTTGCGCAATCACAAGTTAAATCAAAACTGTGGTATGATGGTAATTCTAGAGTTATGTACAATAGAGATGCACTAGAAGGCACTTTAAAAGAAACGGATACTGTATCAACAAGAAGTAATGGAGGGGGTTTTACTATCCTAGATTTAGGTTTTCATTTTACGCCAGTTGACGACATTGAAATTTTTTCTGAGGTAAGATTAAAAAATGATTTTGGAGGAATGTGGGGGAATAAGAGTTTTGTTGAATTAAGAAGATTGTCTGCTAAAGGAATTGTCAATAATAAGATTGCATTTAGTGTTGGAGATATATATTTGAAACAAACTAAGTTTACTTTATATAATTATGAGCAAGAATTATCAGAATATGAGCCGTCAGTTTTTAAATTTTACAGAGATTTTGTAAATTATGAGAATTATTATCAGTCTAATTATTGGAGATTGCAAGGAGTTCAAACTAATTTTTCATATAATATGTATAATTTTATTGAGCAACTTGACTTTGATGGTTTTACTGCAAGAATTAGAGGTCTTGAGTGGTTGGGAAAGCCAGAATTATTAATGATAGGTGGTTCTGCAATTATTAAGTTAAGCAATAAGATAAATTTAGGGTCACATTATGTAAATACCTTTGAAATTTTATCTTCCAGTAACGGAACAGGTGCTTATTATAATCCAGTTCTTAATACTCAACTATCTTATTCTGGTTCATTAAAAGATATACCATATAAAATGTTATTAGAAGGAGGATTTTCAAAAAGAGGTTGGGATGGAGATTCATTAGCTCCTGAGATAAAAGGATATTTTACGAAAGCGACAATAAAAGCAAAGGGGAAAAAGAGTGAGGTTAATCTTGGATTCAGATATGTTGATACTGATTTTAGAAGTATAGGAGCTCAAACAAGAAGAATAGATTATAATACAGCCACCACTACATATCCTTATTATTCTAATAATTATACGCAAAGGAAAGTAAGTCTATTAGATATTATGTCTGACCCTAATGTATATAATCAAAATCTATCAACTTCATTAATGAACTACAATCCAATGTATAGTTCTGTTTCACCATATGGAGATGCTACTCCTAATAGAATTGGTCTAACAGCTGAGATTGATAATTTGAATTTGACGGACTTTCTAAGCGCTAAAGTTCAAACACAATATTTTTCAGAGATTATAGGACAAGGAACAACTAATAAGAGAAGTTTTTATAAATCTGCTTTACATTCTTTACTTTCTTTAGATAAATTATTGTCTCTTAATAATAGTTTTAACCTTGAAGGAAGTATAAATCTTGAAACTGTAAAAAGAGATGGTGAAGATTTTGAAAAGATTGATTTTAGCAGCATATTATATAGCGGTTCGATCTCATATGAGTTGATCAAGAATCTTAAAATAATTGCTGGAGCTAAAGTATTTTATGCTGAGGGCAATGAGTTTATAGCTGAAAGAGATATGTATGATCAGATTAATGATTATTCAAATAATACTTATGATAGTAAAGAGACTATTTTAATAGGAGGAATACAACATCATTTCACAGATGATATTTATTTTACAATGCAATACAATCAATTTAATGTTTTAGACAAAACAAATACCTATGATGAATTTTCTATGGGTAGATTAATCTTTATGTTTAATATGAATTTATAATATTATGAAAAACTTAAAATTTCTTTTACTGGCTTTACCTTTCTTTTTCACCTCTTGTGAGAAAGATAAAATAGAAGGGCCTAGTTTAAATAATTTGTATGGAGAATTAACTATTCTCGAATCTTTAAATGTAGTAGGTGATAGTGCTGATTTTAGTAATGGTGAGAGTATGTATTTTACTGCATCTTTCTCCAAGCAGGTTAATTGGAAAATAAAAATAGAGGGGTCATCTGGCTCTGTAAAGATCATTTCTGGTAAATCAAATGAAATTAATCAAGCTAACTCTTTATGGAATGGAAACTCTACACAGCTACCTTTCTTTATTGAAGAAGATTGTGATGTAGTGCTAACCTTTGAGATGCATGATGATACGATTTATAATCAGCTAAATATTCAATCTCCAAAATTATATAATGATGAGAATACAGTATTAATTACTGACTTTGAAAATGGCTTTAACCCTAATTTTACTGGATTTTTTCAAGCAGGATGTACTAAGGCTTTAACAATAGGAGGAGCAGGTCAAGGAATCAAATTTCTACAGCAGTTTGGTACATGTGATTGGGATTGGTTAATTGGATATGTTGATTATTTCTCATCTTGGTGGTATGATGATAGAGAGAATCTAATTAATGATCCTAGCAAATTATATTTTAATATCATGATTAAAGGTGATAGTACTATTTCAACTGTTACAAATCTTCCAAACTCATTATTTAAATTAGAATTTTATGAGGATGAAAATGGTGATGATTATCATGATGCTAATAGTGAGGATAGATTTGATTATGAATTTGATGTAAATTGGACGGGATGGAGAATGGTTTCGATTTGTTATAATGATTTAATACCTCCTTCTAGTAATTCAGGTAATGGAATAAAAGAACCTAATAAGATATTTAAAGTCAGAACGCTTCTTTTAGCAAATCCAGAGTCAGGTTTCGCAAAAGCAGATGTAGACTTTTTAATTTGGAGTTTTGGTTCACCAATTTTAAATTAATTGATGTATAAATTTTTAATTATATTTTTGTTTTTTGTTTCATGTACAAATATGAAGGAAGTGTCTTTGTATGAGCATGAGATAGAACAGACAGAAGGAATAAATGGATTTACTTCTATTGAGATTTTTAGTAAAGGAGGTACAGATGAGGTTTGGGGAAATAAAGATGAGGAATGTAATCCATTTAGTTTTTCATCACTTGATGCAAGTATTGATTATACTTTTGTTAGTCAATCTTCAGAAAAATTAGAAGACACTATTAAAGTTGATATTAAATATGATTTACCAGTAGTTAAAGTAAAAGATAAAAAGGGGATAGAGAAAAATTCTCTTCATATAAAAACAGACAAGCCTCCAACTTGTGAATGGATTGGTATGGGAATTGGTTGGGATGGTTGGCAAGGAAAAGATTTATCAGCTATAATAAGTAATGCTGCTATTGAGTTTATGGCTAGGGTTGATGGAGATCCAATTTACAATATTCCAATTGTATTTATTTTAGAAGATTATTCTGCTAACCAGTGCTTTGCTACAGCAGGTTATTTAGGGATTGAAGGGGGTAAGGTTACAAAAAAATGGACAAGAGTAATTGTTCCTCTACCTACTTTCTCTTATCAAACTAACAATATTGATTTAACAAATATTAAGCAATTATTATTACAGTGTTACGATAAGGTTGATATTTATATTGATGACATAAAAATTATTCCTCATGAACATAATTATAAAAAGATATCATCTTCTCTTTCAGTAAAAGAAACGTCACTTCCAATAAATATATTCTCAGAAGAATTAAATTCAGCATGGGGAATAAGCAATGATTATTGCGGAAATATAAAGCTTAGTTCAGATTTAAATTATACTTCAGGAAAATTTATTGATATCGATATTGACAAGAATAAATGTAATTGGAAGGAATTTGGTATTAGTTGGAATGATTGGCTATATACAGATTTGAGCAGTAGTATATATGGAGTATATCTTGAGTTTGATATTAAATTAGATGAATATCAAGATACTAAAATTTCAATTGAAGATTATAATGGAAAGAAGATGAAAATAGATTTAGCAAAATACATTAACAAAGCAAAGAATGATAAATGGCAAAAGATTCGTATTCCAATGAAGAAATTTCCAATTAGAGAGTCAGCTATTGATTTAAAAAGAATAAAAAATATAATTTTTACTTTTGGAGATAAAGCAAAACTAAAAATAGACAATATTAAATTAACTAATTAAAACTATAACTTATGAAAACTAAAATTTTTACATTATTAATTTTAACACTTCCACTTTTATGTTCATCACAAATACTATGGGATGACTTTGAACAAACACGTATTGGGTATTATGAATTTGTTCATGGAGGAATGACAACTAGATTTGAGAATCCTGACCCAGCAAGTTCAGTAAATAACTCTGAACTTTGCGCTCAATATGTGAGGAATCCAGGGGAGTTATGGGATGTTTTGGTAATAGTAGCTAATGGATCAATGAATGATGTGAGCGACTATGCAAATGGAACAAAACAGATGAGTGTAGATGTTTTTAGTCCAGCACCAGGAATACCTGTACAAATTACTTTAGAGGACTCTTCTCTGGCTGGAGCAACCAATTATCCTACAGGTAGACATAGTGTTTATTTAGGAGCAACAACTCTTACAAATGAGTGGGAAACAATAGACTTAACGTTTGATTCAAAACCTGACCCTAGCATGTCTGATGTGGGTTTAACTTCTGTTATTTTGTTATTTAATGGGAATACAAATACAGATGATACTTATTATTTTGACAATCTATATGGTCCTGAATTTGATAATCAATGTGATGGTCTTACACTTGACCCTTCTACTGATTTTGCTGATTGGGACTGTAATTGGAATTTAGGAATTTGCCCTTCAGCTACCCCTTGCCCTTCTTTTGATTATGTAAGTGGTTGGCTGAATCAAAGTTATAATCCTGATAACACAACTATTAATACTAGTAAGTATAGTGGAGGATATACAAGAAATCCTGATGCAAACGGAGAAGATGTATTAATTGCGTATTTTAATAATGGAGCATTAGATCTTAGTACAAATAAACATTTTAACTTTAAACTTTACGGTCCTCCAAGACCAATATATATGTCTTTTCAGGATGCAAGCAGTAATGAGATTTATGCATATAATTCTGCTCTTACAGCCAATAACCAATGGGAACAATTTTCTGTTGATTTAAGCAGTGTAGCTTCACAGAGTATTACACGCTTTGTTTTATTTCTTGATCAGAGTGTAGTTAACTGGGACACGTATTATTTAGATGATTTTAATTTATCTTCATCACCTTCGCTCGTTCAAGATATAAATGATGTAGAGATAATAAATGTTTATCCTCAGCCCGCAAAAGATTACTTAAATATAGAATTCAAAATGAATAACAATAATGATAATAAATTAACTCTTTATGATATTCAAGGTAAAGTATTATTATCAACTGATATAACTCAAAATTCTAATAATATAAGCTTAGATGTCTCTAAATTCAATTCTGGTATTTATTTTGTCAAGATTCAATCAAAAAATAATTTATACACTAAAAAAGTTCAAATAATTAGATAATGAGGTTTAAATCACTTTTTCTTACTTTATTTATTAGTAGTTTTTGTTTCTCACAAAAAGTAATTAGTCAAAAAACGGAGATTATTAAAACTAATAATGGGTTTCAGTTATTGAGAAATGGAGAGCCATATTATATTAAAGGAGCCGGGGGCACAGAATATCTTGATATACTTAAATCGATAGGAGGAAATTCAATAAGAACATGGAGTACAGGTAATGCAAAGAAAGTCCTAGATGATGCCTATGCTAATGGAATAAGTGTTTGTCTTGGTTTGTGGGTGGGGCATGAAAGACATGGGTTTAATTATAATGATGAATATGCTGTTACTTCACAACTAAAAGCATTTGAAAAAGATATTATAAAATATAAAGATCATCCTGCACTATTAATGTGGGCTGTTGGCAATGAAGTGGATTTATTTTATAAGAATTTTCAAGTTTGGAATGCAGTTGAGGAAATTGCAAAGATGATAAAAGAGATAGATCCAGATCATCCAACGATGACCGTAACTGCAGGTATAGATCCAGCAGAGGTTTTTATGATAAAAAATTCATGTCCTAGTATAGACATCCTAGGTGTAAATACTTATGGAGGAATTAAACATATTTCTGATGCAGTAAGAATGTATGGTTGGGATAAGCCTTATATTGTAACTGAATGGGGCCCTTATGGGCATTGGGAGTCACCAATGACTACATGGGGAGTTGCGGTTGAGGCAACTAGTAAAGAAAAGGCAGAATTTAGAGATTTAGCATATAAGTCTATTCGTGAGGACGTAAAATTGTGTTTAGGGAGCTATGCTTTCCTGTGGGGACATAAACAAGAACAAACCCCAACATGGTATGGGCTTTTTACAAAAGAAGGAAATGCAACACAAAGTATAGATGTATTAAATAATTATTGGGGTAATAATGATAGAAATAGAGCTCCAATTATTCATTCCTTTCTATTAAATTCTAATGATAAAAAAGAGAGTGTTAAGATAAAAAGAGGTAAGGATTGTGTTTTTACGTATGAAGTTACTGATTCTGACAATGATAGCCTAGTTTATATATTTCAGTTAATGCCTGAAAGTACGGATAAGAAATCTGGTGGGGATTTTGAAAAAACACCAGAACCAATTACTTTTAAAGTTGTTGAAAAATCAAATAATAAAATAGTGATAAAAGCACCTTCAAGGTCAGGGCCATATCGATTTTTTATTTACATCCGTGACAATAATAAAAATGTTGCTACTGCAAACATCCCGTTTTATGTTAATTAGTTTAAAAAAACTTATAAAATGACTCCAATTAATTTATCTATTGACTGTGTTATATTAGGATTTGGTGAAGATCAAAAACTAAAAGTATTATTAATAAAAAAGTTTATTAATGAGAAGAATGATTTTCAATTTGCTTTACCTGGCGATTTGGTTGGTCTTAATGAAGATCTTTTAGTTGGAGCAGAAAGGATACTAAAGAGTCTAACTTTATTAGATAATTTATTTCTAAAGCAGTTTTCAGTTTTTGGAAGCCCTGACAGAACTAGACAAAAGAAAGATCAATCTTGGCTTAAAATGTATAGAAAGAAGCCTAAGGAAAGAGTAGTAACAGTAGGATATATTGCCTTAGTTAAAATGGAGGATTACGTTCCTCAGGCATCTTCATTTGCTATTGATGCAGAATGGGTTGAGTTAGATAAAGTATCTTCTGAATTGGCTTTTGACCATAATTTAATCCTTGATAACGGGATAGTATACTTAAGAAATCAATTAGACCATCAAATTGTAACTAATTTATTACCATCAAAGTTTACTTTATCTCAATTGCAAAATTTATATGAGATATTGTTAAATCAAAAATTAGATAAAAGAAACTTTAGGAAAAATGTATCTAAAGATAGTCTAATAATAAAAACAGATGAAAAACAAAGTGGTGTAGCTCACAAACCTGCACATTTATACTTTTATAAAAAGATTAGAAAAAAAACGAGAACTTAATTCATAAACTCTCTCTTTTTGCTACAAACAATTCAAATAATTACAACACAAAAAACCGTTTTTTGTATATATTTACCAAAGTTTTAAAGCCACAGGAAATGCGGGGGACCTATTCGGGTACCTTTTGGGTAGGCTAACCTAGTAAATTGTCGTCCTCTCATCCTGACTATTTTTCTACTTTTGTTTCAATGAGAAAACTACTATTTACTTTATTATACTTTCCAATAATCGTATTTGGACAAAATAGCACAATTCGTTTTTTTCCACTTTATCCTATGCCAGTTGTAATTTTTGCAGAAGATAAAGGAATTGCCTTTGGCACTACTTTAGGTTATGATATTGGTATATCTGATAATGAGGCCATTGAGATTAACTTTAAACCAAGAATATTTATTCTTGATGGTGATGAAGATGCTTATGAGTTAAGATTTAATATCAATTATAAAAGATTTATAAGATATAATTTTTATACATCTACTGGTATCGGATTTAACCTATATAACTATAATTCATATGGGCCTGATGAATATACTGATGGTAATCCAGATCATACTATAGTGTTTACAACTGGAACAAATTTAGCAATAGGACGAAGAATGATGTTTAATAAAAGGATATTTATAGATGTTGGTTTTGGGATTTCAGTAAATTTTACAGCTTATAGCAAGACTTCAAAAACAAGGCCTCTGGATGATTCTATTTCAGAACCTTGGGAATACATAACTATATCAACTCATGACGAAAAATATATATCATATCTTTCTCATATAGTGGTTTTTCAATTTGGATATATTTTATAATTAATGGAACAATTAAACAATGTAATAATTCTCCTCTTGGGAGGGGTTGTATGTGGTAAATAAAAAGGGCAAGCTACTTATATCGCACCGCTACAACCTAATACCCTTGCTACCTTCCGGTCCTGGGGGAGTTCATAGGGAGCTGGTCGTATAAGACTTGCCCTTAAGGTCGCAAAAATA
>Ga0208879_1001967_pt1 | contig 18700 bp, 14 predicted proteins | sample Knorr_S15_td_Bot_FD_185605 | JGI IMG/M metagenome (GOLD analysis project Ga0208879, IMG submission 185605) | Marine microbial communities from Southern Atlantic Ocean transect - Knorr_S15_td_Bottom_ad_5009_LV_A (SPAdes) (version 2) | ecosystem: Environmental > Aquatic > Marine > Oceanic | place... | reverse complement strand
GACTTTGGACAAACCGATAGCGATATTTTTGGCAATTCAATACCGATAACGAGTTTAATTGGCGACCAACAAGCGGCCTCAGTGGGGCAGGCTTGTTTTGAGCCCGGCATGGTGAAATCCACTTACGGCACAGGTTGCTTTGTATTACTCAATACTGGCACAACACCAGTTGCCTCAAAAAACAGGCTACTAACCACCATTGCACTTCAGCTCAACAACACACCAACATATGCACTAGAAGGCTCAATTTTTATTGCCGGAGCAGCTGTTCAATGGCTGAGAGATGGTTTGAAAATAATTGATTCCGCGCCACAATCAGAGGTTCTTGCTGCACAAGCAGATTCCGAGCAAGATGTATACTTAGTGCCTGCGTTTGTTGGCTTGGGTGCGCCGTATTGGGATGCCGATTGCCGCGGCGCTTTATACGGTTTAACGCGAAACACCGGCCCTGCAGAAATAGCAAAAGCAACGCTTGAAGCGGTTTGCTATCAAACCTCCGACCTTCTGCAAGCAATGACTGACGATTGGCAGAATGGAGGCACTTCAGTCATTCGAGTGGATGGCGGTATGGCGGCCTCAAACTGGACAATGCAACGACTGTCAGATATCTTAAATCTACAAATTGACCGCCCTCACATTCTAGAAACCACTGCGCTGGGTGCGGCCTACCTCGCTGGCATGCAAGTCGGTTTTTACCCCGCGCCAGAGGAATTTGCCAAGTCTTGGAAAAAAGAAATTCGCTTCACTCCCGAGATGCCATCAAATATTAGGGCGCAAAAACTCTCAGGCTGGAAAGAAGCCATCAAAAGAACACTGAGTTAAAACTCGCAACAACCTCTGAATTTAGTTTTCAACTGCCAAGCCCTGCCGGGTTGACGTGTAATGAACGCCTGCACGAACCACAAAACCAATAGCAGCAACAACCAAGAACAATACAAGACCATTGAGTAGCGCCTGCGGATAACCCAATGTCGTCACATCAAGAAAAAAATATGGATATTCGCCAATCAGCTCACCTCGTATAGCGATATAAATTGCATATAAGAGAGGGTAAATGCCCCAGACAAAAGGTGTCGAGAGTGGCATTCTTAGTTTTGTGGGAAAAACTAACCAGTAAAGCAACATCGCCATGGGCGTAATATAGTGATTGATGTAGTTGGCCACCGCTTTTATGCCATCAGGATTGTAAATATCACTGAGCATAATATGAAAAACAATACCCACAAAGACAATTGAAGATACAACACTGCCGAATACTTTTGGTGATGAAAAAAACCTTCCCCAGCGTGATGTGGGAAACAAGCCACAAGTCGTTGCCACTATCGCAACAAAGATATTAGTCAAAATCGTATAGTAGCCGAGCAATCGAATGAATGTGTCACCGGCAAGCAAACCAGCACCCAAGTCTTTATTGATGGCTGTTGTAAAGTCTGTAATCACGCCAAACCAAGCCATTAAGCCGATTAATAACAATACCCAATGCTTAGTTTCTTTTTTCATCATAGACTTTAATAATCATAGCAATGCCACACTCTTTATTTGCGCATATATCTTTTTTCCTTGTTGTAGCTGAAGTAGATCGGCTGATTTTTTCGTAACACAAGAAAGCAACAAATCATCGCCCACTTTCAGGCGCACAATCACTTGCGCATCATTCTCATCACTTATCTCGTCAACTATTGCTGGCAAAATATTCAAAATACTGGTGTCGCTTTGGCGCTCAACCGTCAGGCTTACATCGCGAGCTTCAACTCTTAAGCGCACATCGCAGCCCACTGGTAGTTGTTTTCTTGGCACGAAGAACTGGCCACCCGAAAAATCAATCGTGGTTAAGTTGTAATGCTCATCATGCTCGCCCACCTTAGCCTGAATAAGGGATGCCGCCCTTTCACCGTGCGCTAGCGACAAATCCAATCGAGTCAACACCTCCGATATTTTTCCATTGCCTATAACCCTGCCCTCATCAAGCAAAATCAGTTGATCAGCAAGGTGAGCAACCTCATCAACAGAATGAGTAACATAGATCATTGGAATTTCTAACTCTGCGTGCAATCGCTCCAAAAAAGGCAATATTTCTTTTTTGTGTTGCTCGTCCAATGAAGCCAGTGGCTCATCCATCAACAACATTTTCGGGCCCAGAGACAATGCTCTGGCAATCGCCACTCTTTGGCGCTCACCACCCGATAACTCGCTTGTTCTGCGCTCAAGAAGGTGCTCAATTTGCAGTAATATGATTGCTCTGTGCATCACCGATTGATCAGCGTCAATAGAACGCTTAAAACCGTATTCAATATTATCCTTAACATTGAGCTGTTCGAATAAGCTGGCCTCTTGAAAAACATAACCAATAGAGCGTCGGTGTGTTGGTACAAAATGTTTTTCATCCTGCCAAATAACATCGCCAACTTTTAAATAACCCTCGTTGTTCTCAAGACCAGCAAGCGCACGAAGAAAAGTTGTTTTGCCTGATCCTGAAGGACCAAAAATAGCAGTCACTCCTGTTGATGGCAGCAATAAGTCAACGTCTAAAACGAAGTCGGACCGAACAATATGAAATCGACATTCGATGCTCATCGGTCACTCCTTTGCAGTAAAGAGAAATGACGATTCAGACTATAAACAACAACCAACATAATAAATGACGCCAGCAATAGCCCGCCCGCAAGAATGTGTGCATTGCCATACTCCAAGGCCTCCACATGATCGTAAATAGCAATGGAAAGTACTTGTGTTTCACCAGGAATATTACCGCCAATCATTAACACCACACCAAACTCACCGACTGTATGGGCAAAGCCCAAAACCGCTGCAGTTACAAAACCGGTGCGAGCTAATGGCATAGCAACGGTGAAAAATCGATCCATAGGTGTGGCTCGTAGTGTGGCCGCAACCTCCATCGGCCGAGTGCCGATCGCTGCAAAAGCATTTTGTAAAGGCTGCACAACAAATGGCATGGAATAAATAACAGAGCCAATTACAAGACCTGCAAAAGTAAACGCTAATGGCTGCGCACCAAGCCACTGCATTGCACCGCCCACCACGCCGTGCGGCCCAAGACTGATGAGTAAATAAAAGCCTAATACTGTCGGTGGCAAAATAAGTGGAAGCGCAATCAATGCCTCTACTAAAGGTTTTAATTTCCATTTTGAATTGGCCAACCACCATGCAAGTGGTGTACCAATAATCAGTAAAATCAGCGTACTGATACTCGCTAATTTCAGCGTTACAATAAGAGCCGATAAGTCATATTCATTCAGCATTTAAGGAATCTCTGATTAACTATTATAATTTCTGACAACGACAATTTTATACCAGCAAGACACCTTCTTAAAATAATGCGTACTGCATTATAAAAGAAGATAACGCAGTAAGTGTGAAATTGGCTAAGCCCCATAGGGCAAACCTTTAAAGGATTTTTCTCTGTGTTAGCAACAAATAGCACTGCAGAACAATATCTTGAACAAAGACCATCATAAGTTTGCAGAATTATGTAATAGTTAATCAGAGACTCCTTTTACACCATACCCGAAACTTTCGATAATCTCTAGAGCTTCATCACTTTTTATATAAGCTAAAAAATCCCTAGCAACATCGCCATTCTTCAGCAAAACGGCTTGTTGCTCAATCGGCGAATACAGCTCTTCAGGCACTTTCCAGTAAGAGCCTTTGATGACTTTACCAGATTTAAGTATTTGAGAAAAAGCAACAAACCCCAAACTTGCATTTCCACTGGCAACAAATTGATAGGTTTGAGCAATATTTTCACCTCGCACCAGCTTACCCTGTAGCGCTTCCCACAAGCCCCTCGATTCAATCACTTCTTTTGCAGCTCTGCCATAAGGCGCCAGTTTTGGGTTGGCTATGGCAAGATAATGATAATCAACCTCGTCAACAACGACGCCCGAAGAATCAACGTAGTCATCGCGCGGACTCCACAAAACCAGCCTACCAATGGCGTAGGTAAATCTCGAGCTTGGCTCTATCAGGCCTTGTGTGTCCAATAACTCGGGCCTCTTCACATCCGCAGCAAAAAACAAATCAAAAGGTGCGCCATTGACAATTTGAGCGTAATGTTTTCCCGTTGATCCGGCTATTAATATTACTCGGTGTTCAGTATTGTCCTCAAACTCACTAACAAGAGTTTTCATCACCCCAGCAAAGTTGCTGGCAACGGCGATATGAATCTCATCAGCTATTGAAGCAGCAGAGATAAACAGCAAGCCAAATACAATTGGCACTGAGCGCAAAGTAGAGCTAAATGTCTTCATCAAGAGTAATAAGGCAGCACATAAGGAATATGCAATTATTTTAAAGTGAAAGGGGGTTGGCAAATTATCTATTCAGGCTTATGAATATTGTTAATATTGCCAAAACTCTAAGGAACTCCAACCTCTTTATATAGAGGCGGTTTACCTCAAGCCTATTCTTTCGATATTATTGACTTTATATCTTTACGGCGGCGCCATTGCGCCCTGCCCACAGCGGCAAGCAACAAAAGCGCTGGAATGAATACAATCTGTTTGGGTGTTGTTTCTCTCCTTACCTGAACGGACTCTACGATCCACCCACTATCGACGCCGGCCAGTTTTATGGATTCAACCTGTTTATTGATCCCGTTGTCGAATGACAAACCTGGAATAACAATTGCTACCTCCATATCCCCAAACATATCATCTAATTGCAAACCAGTATTGTTAAACCTCTCCTTGCCAGTCTTACCCTCTGCCAAAGGCAAAGTAAAGGTATAAATTCGCTCAACACCTTCAAGTGTCTCGCCCGCGACTACGAATTGTATTGAATCGCCCGCCCGCATCGTTTCTGCAACTTCAAATATTTCTGCCCCAGGTCGATCCTTACCCCAGGTCGATCCTCAAAAGGAGGGTCAATCTTATCCCAAAGATAACCCGGTCGAAACAGCAAAAATGCTATCAACAACAAGGCCAGAGTTTCCCACCAGCGACTTTTTACCAGCCAAAATCCTTGGATGGCGGCCGCAAATAATAACATCGCCGCCACTGCAGATATAACAACAATAGCAAAGCTTAATATGCTATCGACATTGATCATTAATAACTGGGTGTTGAAAATAAACAAAAAAGGTAATATGGCAGTACGGATATCATAAGTAAAACCTTGAATACCAGTTCTAATCGGATCACCTTTTGAAATAGCTGCTGCTGCAAAAGCTGCAAGCCCAACAGGGGGTGTATCGTCAGCTAGGATGCCAAAATAAAAAACAAACATATGGGCAGCGATTAAAGGAATAGCTATATCATTGGCTGCGCCTAAGCTTACTATTACTGGCGCCATTAGACTAGATACCACAATGTAGTTGGCTGTCGTGGGCAAGCCCATGCCTAAGATCAGACTTATTATTGCGGTAAAAAGTAATATGAGTAATAAATTGCCAGCTGCTATAAACTCAACCAAACCAATAATCATTTGACCAATACCAGTCAAGGTAACTGTGCCAACGATTAACCCAGCTGCTGTTGTCGCTATGCCAACACCAATCATATTTCTAGCACCATTGATTAAGCCTGACTTTAAGTCACCAGCGCCTTGTTTAAGTTGTTGAGAAAGTTTTATTCTGCCACGAAATAGCCCCAGTAATGGTCTTTGAGTTAAGACTATAAAAATCATAAAAGTTGTTGCCCAATAAACTGAAGTATCTGGTGAGAGGCGCTCCACTATTAGTAACCAAACCAACAAAACAACTGGCAATAAAAAATGCAAACCCGCTTTAACGGTTTGCCCTACTGGGGGGATTTCTGAAATATCGCCTTGCGGTAGTTCAGGAACACGAGAAACAATAAACAATAAACCAACATACGTTAATGCCAGTATAAGTGCCACTGCAAGGGAAGTTACTTCACCGGCGACACTCTTAACCAGTTCAAAAAATGGTGGCATAACCCAAACCAAAACACCCAACACAATCAGTACACTGGAGATACCAATCAATTTGCCCACTACATCCATTTTGTGAGTCCTTGGGAGGCTTATCATGTCCGCCTTCAATGCCTCCAAATGAACAATATAAATAAGTGCAATATAAGATATGAGCGCAGGTAAAAATGCGTGCTTAATGACTTCAACATAGGATATGCCCACATACTCGACCATCAGAAAGGCTGCTGCACCCATTATCGGCGGGGTGAGCTGGCCGTTGGTGGAAGAAGCCACCTCAATAGCTCCTGCTTTCTCAGCTGAAAAGCCAACTTTTTTCATTAATGGAATGGTGAATGTGCCTGTTGTAACTACATTGGCAATTGAGGAGCCTGAAATCATTCCAGTCATGGCAGAGGATACCACTGCAGCTTTCGCAGGTCCGCCTCGATAATGCCCAGTCAAGGCATAAGCTACACGGATGAAATAATTGCCAGCGCCAGCTTGCTCCAGTAGGGCACCAAAAAGAACAAATAAAAAAACCATACTTGCCGATACGCCCACTGCAATTCCAAACGCTCCCTCGGTGGTTATCCACATATGTGAAACGATTTTATTAATCGAGGCGCCACCATAACCTCCCATACCAAAATAGGCATAGGCAAGGGCTAAGATGGCTACTACCATCAAAGGTGGACCCAGAGATCTTCGGGTGGCTTCTAATAACAATAGCAAGCCCACTAATGACAAAACCAAATCCACAGTGTTTGGTACACCCAATCGCATTTCAAAAGCTAAAGAGTCCCAAACTTGGTTATAAATTAAATATGCACATGAGATCACTATCAATATTGCCATTAGCCAGTCCAGCCATGGAATCTGAGTTCTAGATGAATTTTTAAAAGCAGGGTAGCTTAAAAAAGCTAAAAATCCTGCAAAAATAACATGGATGCGCTTCACAACATCGCCGTTCATCCACGGTGTAATTTCTAAAACCAAAGGAGAGGAGACGTACAATTGAAATAACGACCAAGCTAGCGCTGTATAGATTAAAAAAAGGGAAACTGTAACACTTTTGGGTTTGCGGCCTCCTGTTTCTTGCTCTAAAACCAAGGTGTCTGCGGCTGATTGTTGATTGGTATTGAGCATCACTAATTCAAATTATTAAGCATATGAAACCTGTATAACGAGGAGTATAACTATAATGACGAACTGGCACAATGTCCACAATTGTTGTCTATTATTCGAAAAAAAAAGGTGGCAACAAGCCACCTTTTTTCTCAACACTTTATCTACTTACCAGTTCATCAAGCCAGCTTCTTTGTAATACCTTGCTGCACCATCATGTAAAGGAGCTGATAGACCATCACTGATCATTTCCTCCTTTTTCAGATTAGCAAAAGCGGGGTGAAGCTTTTTGAACGAGTCAAAGTTTTCAAAAACAGCCTTAACTACCGTATGGATCACAGACTCTGACGTTGCAGTTGAAGTAATAAATGTTGCTCCAACACCGAAGGTTTGAGTGTCTTCAGGGTTACCTCTATACATGCCGCCAGGAATTGTCGCTGAACGATAAAAATCGTTATCTGCTATCAACCCATCTACCGCACTTCCAGTCACGTTAACCAATACACTGTCACAAGTAGTTGTTGCTTCTTTAATTGAGCCAGAAGGGTGACCAACAGTAAACACCATAGCGTCAATCTTATTGTCACAAAGTGCTTTAGATTGCTCTGAGGATTTTAATTCAGAGGCTAACGCAAAAGTTGACTTGTCCCAACCAAGAGCAGCCATCAACACCTCCATGGTTCCTCGCTGACCAGAACCTGGGTTTCCAATGTTAACCCTCTTACCCTTTAAATCTTCCAGGGTGCGAATGCCTGAGTCGGCACGGGCAACAACAGTGAATGGCTCGGGGTGAACAGAGAAAATTGCCCTTAAGTCAGTAAAGGCGCCTTTACTTGCAAACTTACTCGTGCCGTGATATGCATGATACTGCCAGTCTGACTGTGCCACACCCATATCTAATTCACCAGCACGAATAGTGTTTATGTTATACACCGAACCACCAGTGGACTCAACGGTACAACGAACACCATGTGTTTTTCTATCTTTATTAACCAAGCGGCAAATCGAGCCACCAGTTGGATAGTAAACACCCGTAACACCGCCAGTACCGATGGTAACAAACGTTGTTTCCACTGCAGAAACAAGTGATGGTGAGGCCACTAATCCAGTTATCAACCCTACCATTAGGGCTGAATTAAAATATTTATTCAATTTCATTTTTAACTCCTTTATAGTTTATGTTGATCTTTTATACCATAAAATTAATACAAATGTTTGTTATTTGTTAAATATATATTACAAATGTTTGTTTAATGATTAAACCATTATCATTAAACTAATTTATGAGAGAATAAAACAATGAGCCAAACAATAATCACCTCAACCGATATTCATAATAAATTAGCAAATAGCTATAACAGCTTTCCAGAAGAAGTTAAAAAAGCAGCTAGATATGTGATGGATCACCCTGCCGAAATTCCCCTGTATTCCATTCGCAACATTGCAATTAAAGCCGATGTCAACCCATCAACAATGGTTCGACTGATTAAATTATTGAATTTTTCGCGTTATGAAGAGTTTAAAAGTATTTATAAAACAGCAGCCTCAAAATTACCGGTTTCAAATTTCACCCTACATGCTGAGCAGCTTTTAAATCAAAGTGGAAACCAGTTTTTTGGAGAGCATGAAGCGGTTGCCTACAAGGCCATGGCTAATGCTTTTAACGACAAGACCTACGAAGGAATTGACTTAACCACCTCCCATATATTAAAGGCTCAAAGGGTTTATATCTTAGGTATGCGAGGCAGTTTTTCAATGGCATTTTATTTGCATTATGTATTACACTTTATGTTGCCAGAGGCACGCCTCATACGGGGACAAGAGGGCATGCTATTAAGTGAGATTTCTCACATAACTAACAAGGATGTTGTATTGGTATTTGGGGCTTCTCCTCTATCCCAAGAGACCACGAATGCCCTAGATAAGATTAAAAGTAAAAAACCTGTCGTTATAGTCGCTACTGATGAATACACCTCGAGTGCCTCCACGCATGCCGATATTGTTATTGCGCTCGGCAACGAAACACTAAACTTTATGCCAAGCCTACTACCCTATATCGCTTTTTCAGAATTACTAGTTTCAAGGCTCATTGCCAAAGGTGGTAAAAAAATGTTAGTTCGCATTCGTGAATTTGAAGAAGAGTTGGCCAAAATGAATGCCTATGTTAGGCCGAATAAGTAATTTCTGCTTCATTCCCAATCAGGCGTTAACAAATTTTTAGCAACTTCATGGCTGGCTATTTCTCTACCTTGCGCTTGAATCAACTTAGCAATCTCTTCAATTCTTGCTTCATTGTCAGCTGCTTGTCGGCCATTTGATTGGTAAAGATTGTTTTCAAAGCCAATTCTAATATGCCCTCCATGCGCTAGTGCATACTCACAAACAAGATTTTCTAGATGCTCAAATCCACACACCATCCATGATTTAGCCTTTTCTTGCGTCAACCCTCTGACTTCTTGCAAGCCCTTCAAACAATTTTTTTGATCTACACTGTTGCGACCAACAACATATAAAAGTGGAAACTTTTGGCCGACCAAACTACCGTTGGTTAAATAATCCAAGTACATTTCAGCGTCTGTCGAATTGTAAATAATCAACTGGGGATTGACCCTATCGTGCTTTAGCCCAGCAAAAAAGGTTCGTAATCTTTCCTCTCCTGCACGGGCTATTTCTCGTATGGCGATGGACACAAACTCTGGCTTCACAGTCTCAATCATTGCTATCTGAGCTTCCACCCCAAACATATTAGCGGCCTCGGAGGTTGCTTGCAGTGCCATCGGCTCAAGTAGTTTTTGGCTTATGGTTGTCAATAAATCAAGGTAATGATTTGCATCTAAAGAATGGTTATTTTGGTTATCTCGTATGTGCAAATGCAGCATATTAACGCCCAGTTTTTGGGCATTCACGCCAAACGCCACTAATTCCTCATCACGAAGGGGTATCTTGGGGTGATCAGCCTTAGTTTTATACGCCCCGTTTGGGGCGGCGGCGAAGATTAGATTGTTTTCTGGTAGGATATTAGTCATAACTATTATAAAAAAACCGCTTATAACAATTGGCAAGACTTAATAATGGGTTGCTTCATTAATTGAGGAAATTAATTTTTCAGTTATTTCTTCAATTTGAGTCTCATTAATGATAAATGGTGGGGCCAATAAAACGTGATCACCGTATTTGCCGTCTATAGTACCGCCCATGGGATAAACCATAAGTCCTTTCTGTAACGCCAACTGTTTAATTTTTGCATGAATTTTCTCTTCGGGAGAAAAGGGTGTTTTATTAATTTTATCTTTGACAAGCTCAACGCCAATTAACAATCCTCGGCCCCGAATATCGCCAATATAAGGATGGTTAATTGCCGATTTTTTCAATAGATTTTGTAGTAATTCACCTTGTTGCCTAACATTATCTAATAAGTTTTTTTCTTGAATTTCTTTTTGTACTGCCAGTCCTGCAGCACACGCAACAGCGTGACCAATGTAGCTGTAACCATGCTGAAAAGCACCTGAGCCTTCCCGAATAGCTTTAATAATTTTATCCGCAATTAAAACCGCCCCCAAGGGTTGATACCCCCCTGCAATGCCTTTCGCTACTGGTTGTATATCCGCAACGATGCCTTCCTGTTCAGATGCATGCAAATTTCCTGAGCGCCCCATTCCACACATTACCTCATCTAATATTAACAATACATTGTATTGGTCACAGATTTCACGAATTCTCTTAAAGTAACCTTCTACAGCTGGTACGGCTCCCGCAGTCGCGCCAACAATTGTTTCGGCAATAAATGCAGCAACATTTTCCTCACCTAGCTGTAGTATTTCGGCTTCTAACTCATTAGCTACACGTTGACCATACTCATAAGTGCTCTCACTTTCTTTTTTATCACGATAGGCATAACACGGAGAGATAAGATGACCTGGAATTAGTATTGGGTCAAACATAGCTCGTCGCCAAAAGTTTCCGCCAACCGATAATGCCCCAACGGTATTGCCATGGTAGCTTTGTCTACGAGCAATAATGTACTTTTTATCAGTCAGTCCAACTTCCACGAAATACTGCCTAGCTAATTTAAGCGCAGTTTCTACCGCTTCTGAACCTCCCGAGACGAAATAAACGGAAGAAAAACCATTTGGCGCATGATTTATAAGGTGTTCCGCCAACTCTTCTTGAGGCTGATTGGTAAAAAAACTCGTATGTGCAAAAGCCACTTGATCTAGCTGTTCTTGTATGGCTTTTTTTACCGATTGATTACTGTGCCCTAAACAAGAAATAGCCGCGCCGCCACACGCATCCAGATACTGCTTACCATTACTATCAATTAAATACGCGCCTTCTCCTCTTGCCACTGTTGGCAAACTAACCGAACAACTTCGTTGTAGGACACGACTCATGCTTGTTATCTTATTTAATAATTACTGAGAATAGAATACCATATATAAATTGACTTAATATTTTTGTTTCTATATCTATAATTAAACGAAACTTTTGTGTTGTTGGCCAAGCATTAACCATTAGTGGAAAAACGCTTTTGTGCTATACTCCTTTCTCCATTAATTAGTAAAAAAGATAATGAGTGAAGAGGAATATGCAGGTTTCTGGATTAGAGTTGGTGCAGCAATAATTGACGGCATCATATTAATAATCATTCTAACGCCAATAATGTACCTTTTCTTTGGAAGCACGTATTACCATGGAGAAATTTATTACGATGAGCAACTTGGCTTCATTCAACATACGTCATCCGTTAATGGCTTCTGGGATTTCTTCTTAAACTTTGCTGTTCCTTTAGTAGCAACCGTCTGGTTTTGGAAAAAATTTCAGGCAACGCCAGGCAAAATGGTCACCAAGCTGAGGGTTGTCGATGCGGAAACTGGTAATACTCTTTCCCTTGGAAAATGTGTTGGACGGTATTTTGCTTATTTCATTTCATTCCTACCACTTGGGCTAGGAATCTTCTGGATTGCACTGGACAAGCGCAAACAGGGTTGGCATGACAAACTGGCCGGATCAGTCGTTATTCGTAGTCACAAAAAAGAACCCGTCGTTTTTAAAGACCCAACATTGCCTTAATAGCAGGCGTGTCAGGGCTATAGTCACACGATATACTGTTAAGGGTTTTATTGCTCCAACCAATCGGTGTGGAAAAATTTACCTCTGGGTTGATCTAACCTCTCATAGGTATGCGCACCAAAGTAATCTCGCTGTGCTTGCAACAGATTTGCTGGCAATCTAGCGGTGCGATAGCCATCATAATAACACAGTGCCGAGGTCATCGCGGGTATGGGGATGCCGTGATTAAGTGCCAATGAGGCAGTTCTGCGCCATCCCAATTGGCAAGTGCCAATCTTGTCTTTAAAGAACGGATCGAGTAATAAATTATTAATACTTGGATTATTATCATAAGCTTCTTTAATTTTATTTAAGAAGACTGAGCGAATAATACAACCGCCCCTCCAGATTAGGGCAATTCCGCCAAAATTCAACTTCCAATTGAATTCTTTAGCGGCTTCAGCTAACAGGGTATAGCCCTGCGCATAGGATACAATTTTTGCGGCATAAAGTGCATCGTGAATGTCGTTAAGCACTTGCATTTTGTTGCCTTTGAATGCAAAACTGGGACCTTTCAAGCGCTTTGATGCTTCCACCCTTTCCTCCTTAATTGATGATAAGCAGCGAGAGAAAACCGATTCACCAATTAAAGTTAGTGGCGTGCCAAGCTCAAGCGCAATAATGCCAGTCCATTTTCCGGTGCCTTTTTGTCCCGCAGTATCGAGAATTTGATCGATGAGTGGGCTGCCATCTTTGTCTTTAAATGCCAAAATATCTGCGGTTATCTCAATAAGATAGCTGCTTAATTCACCCTTGTTCCACTCTATAAACACTTCGTGCATTTCATCATTTGACATACCCAAAACATCTTTCATCATTTGGTAGGCTTCGCAAATTAGTTGCATATCGCCGTACTCGATGCCGTTGTGCACCATTTTGACAAAATGACCTGAACCACCTTCACCAATCCACTCACAGCAAGGTTCATTATTTTCTACTTTGGCTGAAATTGCCTGAAAAATACCTTTCACCGCAGGCCAAGCAGCGATTGCACCACCGGGCATAATGGCAGGCCCTTTCAGAGCCCCTTCTTCTCCTCCAGAAACTCCAGCACCAACGAAGTGCAGACCTCTAGCCTCAAGTGCTTTGGCTCGTCTATTTGAGTCAGTGTAGTGGGAGTTGCCACCATCGATGATAATATCACCCTTGTCTAAATGGACAGTCAGTTTTTCAATAAAGTCATCCACCACAACACCTGCCTTAACCATCAACATCACTTTTCTAGGTTTTTTAATGGTATTGACAAAATCAACAATATCCGCACAGCCAAAAATGTCCTTGCCTTGCGCGCTTCCATTGATGAAATCATCAATTTTATCGGCCCAGCGGTTATGCACCGCGACAGCGAAACCATGACTCTCCATGTTAAGCGCCAAGCTTTCTCCCATAACGCCCAACCCAATTACACCAATATCAGCCTTTGGATTATTCATTAATACTCCCAATAATCATACAAACCCCAAGTGTTTGACATGTAAGTTTTTCAAAGATAACCTCATATTTATTGCTTATTAAGCATCTTTACGGCCCCCAACAGGCCCATGTATCTTGCTTTCGAAAAATAGATCGGAATACTGATCATATAGTCCCGCAATCGTCCTTTATCTTCAAAGCTATTTTGAAATTCACTTTTTAAGAAAAAATCAAGAAAATTCCTGATTACACCTCCGGTAATGTATACGCCACCTAGGGCGCCCATATTTAAAGCGGCATCGCCGACAACCGAACCGAATATTTGACAAAACAACTTGAGTGTATCAATCGATAGTTGATCTGGATTCACATCTAGTGCAGCACTTGTTACTTCTGCTGGTGACTCAAATTGGATTTTTTGTTCATTAATCTCAGCTAGGGCTTGGTATAAGTTTAGAATGCCTGGCCCAGATAACAGTCGCTCAACCGAAACGTGGCCAAATCTTTTCTGTAATAGTTTCAGAATTTCAAACTGTAGTTCGCTGTTTGGCGCAAAATCAACATGTCCGCCTTCGCCCATAACAGGCTTCCATCCATTTGTAGAGGGCAATAACCCACAAACACCAAGGCCTGTACCGGGGCCAATAGCCAGTCTCACTCTGTCAGACTGTTTACAACCAGAGTTAATAACAATAGTATCTTCCTTAGACAAGTCAGTAGTAGCAAGGGCTTGTGCAGTAAAGTCATTAATCCAGTGAAGATGAATGCTATCTAATTCAGCAGCAACGTCATTTTTATTGATATGCCAATGATTGTTGGCAAGTTTAAATGATTGTGTATGAATCGCCCCAGCAATAGCAATACAGGCAGATTTCACATTAATTTCTGACAATCCACTTAAATAGCTTTTTATGGCCCCTTGCAAATTATTAAAGTCAGCACAAGGTAAGTATTGGATATTCTCTAACTCCGAGCCACCCTCTGCAACAATTGCGAATCGTGCATTCGTTGCACCAATATCACCCACCAAATTATATTTCTTCATCTCTTTTCTTCAATTAATTAGGAGACCAATAGATGCTCAATGGTTGGTTTAAAAAAGCGTAAATTGGCATTTTACTTGGATCCTTGTTTTTCATAGCGAGCTTAAGTGTATTTAACTTCTCTTGGCCTTCAATGTGCAGAATTATGTTGTTAGCGTTACTTATTGTAGAGTATGTCAAACTTATGCGCTGATAAGGGGCGCTTTTCGGCATTGTGGCTATACAGTTTCGAGCACTATTAGAATTCATTGCCGTCACCAACTCTGCACAACAAGGAAATAATGATGCTGTATGGCCGTCATTGCCCATGCCCAATACTATTACATCGAAGGGTTGCTTTACTCGTTTTAATACATTCTCACATTCTATCTGCCCTTCTTTAGCGCTTTTGGCGCTATTCATTAAAGGCGTAAAGGTTGCATGACTGGCATTATTTTTAAATAAATGCCGTCTAACCAATAACTCATTACTGTCTTTATGTGTTTTCTCGACCCAACGCTCATCGGCTAAGGTCAGGTCTATTTTTGACCAATCTAGCTTCAGCTTAGAGAGTTTTTCGAATAACGGAATAGGGGTGCGTCCGCCTGATACCGCCATACTTGCACGACGATCTAGTAATAGTGTCTGGGATAATAATTGGCCAATTTCTTGACTTAAATCAGTAGACAAGCTCTCAGGGTTACTGGCACCGTGCCAGTTAATATACTGAGGAAGATAGGTCGGTTTATCGATCTTCATGCCATTCATGTCCATATTTTTGAATAAAAACTTTAGCTACATCAGGGCCATAACTCCCTGCAGAATAGGGATAAAGAGGCTGTGAAGATTGGCGCCAAGCGTCAATAGCTTGATCACACCACGTCCAAGCTAACTCGACTTCATTTCTGCTAACAAATAGACTTTGATCCCCCTTAAGTACTTCTAATAATAATCTTTCATAGGCATCAGGGATTCTAGATATTTTTTGAGATTCACTAAAATCAAGGTGCAACGGATCACGTCTTAAGCGCATACCTTGTTCTAAACCCTGACTTTTTGTCAGCACTTGAAGTGAAATACCTTCCGTTGGTTGTAATCGAATAATAAGGCTATTACCTGCCATGCTTTTTTGATCCGAATCAAAAATGAAATGGGAATCGGCTTTAAAGTGGATAACGATCTCAGTGACTTTTTCAGGCATTCTTTTGCCAGTGCGCAAGTAAAAAGGCGTGCCTGACCAGCGCCAATTAGCAATTTCCGCACGGATACAGATGAATGTTTCCGTTTCACTTTGAGACTTCGCATCAATTTCATTCAAGTAGCCTGGCGCAACCTCCTCTAAGCTCTGCCCATCACAATATTGCCCTCTAATCAAACTTGTTGAAACATTGTTCTCAGAAATTGGCACCAATGCTTGTAACACCTGCTCTTTTTTATTTCGTATACTTTGTGCGTTTAGTTTGGCAGGAGGTTCCATCGCAACAAGGCACAGGAGTTGGAGTAGATGACTTTGTATCATATCACGCATTTGCCCAACATCGTCATAATAACTCCAACGCCCTTCAATACCTACGGATTCAGCAGCAGTTATCTCTACATACTCAATACTATTGTGGTTCCACTGGCTTGACAAAATGGAGTTGCCAAAACGCAATGCAATTAAATTTTGAACCGTTTCTTTGCCTAAATAATGATCGATTCGATATATTTGTTCCTCATTAAAATAACTGGCAAGCTTGTCATTGATAACCTTTGAAGACGTAAGATTATGACCAATGGGTTTTTCTACCACAATTCGACTGCTATTGGTTATAGCGCCAGTTTTATATAGATTATCGCAGACAGCTTCAGAAATATTAGGAGAGGTCGCCAAATAGTAGACGATTTGCCCGCCACAATCTTTAATTGTATGCTTGAGTTGTTGATACCCTGTTGCTGTTTGAAAATCAAGCTGGAAGTAGTCTATACGCCCAACCAGTCGCTTACAAACATCTTCTTCAAAATGTTCGCTTGGCACACGAAACTTAAGGGCATCTATGATCTTTTGCTGAAATTGATCTTTAGACATTTCATCCCGAGCGACACCCAAAATTTTCAATGACTTTCCCAGTAAGCCAGCACACTCAAGTTGGTACCAAGCAGGGAATATTTTTCGTAGCGATAAATCCCCTAAAGAACCAAATAATACAAAATATTGAGCCGTCCGTGTCTCGCTAATACTCTCTAGGGATTCTGTACTTTTTATACCACGTTTCATCATTTCTTTAAAATATCCAAAGCTAAAGTAATCAAGCGCGCCTAAGGGCAAGCAATATTATAGACATGCTATTGTTACGTTATAAATCGTTAATCTAAATAAGTTACGACTTCAAAACATTGCCTTTTCGATTCGAATTATCTCGATTGTGAAAAAATCCAAAATTTTCATAGGAGCGCAATATCAAGCCTATTTTTTCATTTATAAAGACTATAAATCGGCTATTTTCGGCTTTTAACTAATATTTTTACCCTTTTTGGGGAAGAGTCACCCCTTCACACGGGTGTTATTAAGCTCATTTCGAAAATTTACTATATTTTTTTTGATCAAAAGCCAGTATTACGCGTTTTTTCAACATTCAAAATATTTAGCCCACCCCTTTGTTTTTTCTCATTGAATATCACTCAAGATTTTGCACTGTTAATGCCTAGTTTCTTGATTTTTATTAAAAATCTGTAGCTAAAACAATCTTTTGCGCCTATTAAGGCTACATAGTTTATCGCCTTAATTGTGTCTATGTGTATCAAAGCATTACAATTCAGCATGACAACTGTTAGCGCCTAGCATGATAGTGCTTAAGGTTGTGTGGCTGGAAAATTGCTTCTTGGCCCTTCTCTCACAACCCAAATCAAAAACCACTACGTCGCGCGATTAAATACTCTCTAAACTCCAAAGCGCTACGCTTAGGTATTCTTTTCTGAGTTTTATAATCAACATAGACAATACCAAAACGCATCTTGTATCCCTCAGACCATTCAAAATTATCCATAAAACTCCAGGCAAAATATCCTCTAATATCGACCCCCTGTCGTATCGCCTCATCAACAGAAGATAGGTAATTTTGAAAATAGCGACAGCGCTGCTCATCTTCTACAACGCCATCGACAACTTTATCTTCAAAAGCAGCACCGTTTTCAGTGATATAGATCGGAGGAAGTTGGTAGGTTTGGTGCAGATCTGTCAGCAATTTAAGTAACCCGTCGGGATAAACCTCCCAGCCAATATGGGTGCGCTCAACATCTCTCAAATGAACCGCTTTATAGTTCGGATATTGGCCATCCTGATCAATCACAGTTCGGGAATAGTTATTAACTCCTAAAAAGTCAATTTTGGCGCTAATAATACTCATATCACCATCTTCAATCGTTGGCATCACGTCAATATAGTGCTGATAGACTGTCTCCGGATATTCACCTTCTAAAATCGGTTTAATAAACCAATGAGTGTGTTCCTGTTCAGCAAAATTTGCGACATCTATGGCAAACTCATCAGCTGGATAAACAGGGTTAAAGTTAAGCACAATACCGTGCTTAGAATTAGCCGCATTTTTTCTTAATATAGGGATGGCTAGACCATGGGCTAATAATAAATTATGACCCGCCTGAAAACCCGATTTGTCATCCGCAATGCCTGGTGCATGCTTGCCATCACGATAGCCATGGAATGCACTGCACCATGGCTCATTCAAGGTGGCATAAAAATCAATTCTGTCACCAAAATATGAACTCACAACTTCAACATATTGAGCAAACTTATATGCAGTTTCTCGATTCAGCCAGCCACCCTTGTCATCAAGATACTGTGGTAAGTCCCAATGATAGAGAGTGGCCATTATGGTTAAATTTTTCTCTTCCAGTGCACTAATGACCCGGTCATAAAAATCGAGCCCCTTTTGGTTAATGCTGCCGTCAGGTCTGATAATGCGTGGCCATGCTATTGAAAGGCGATAAGCATCCATACCTAGATTTTCAATCAAATTTACATCCTGCTGATATAAATGGTAATGAAGACAGGCAACATCACCGTTATGTTGTTTATAAACTGCACCAGGCTTGGTGCAGAAAGTATCCCAAATTGAAGGACAGCGGTCATCAACATTTGT
>Ga0208879_1001966_pt1 | contig 18702 bp, 18 predicted proteins | sample Knorr_S15_td_Bot_FD_185605 | JGI IMG/M metagenome (GOLD analysis project Ga0208879, IMG submission 185605) | Marine microbial communities from Southern Atlantic Ocean transect - Knorr_S15_td_Bottom_ad_5009_LV_A (SPAdes) (version 2) | ecosystem: Environmental > Aquatic > Marine > Oceanic | place... | reverse complement strand
GAATAATTAATCATTCATTAATTTAAAAATAATAAATTAGAAGATGGCTGAAAGAAAATTATCACCAAGGCAGAGGATGATTAACATGATGTATTTAGTGCTAACAGCACTACTTGCACTTAATGTATCAAAAGAGGTATTGGATTCATTCTTTGAAGTGAATAAAGGTATAGAAAGAACAACCTCAAACTTTTCTTCAAAGAATGCAGAAACTTATTCTACTTTTGATAATGCAGCAGATAATAATCCAAAAAAATATAAAGGGGTTAGAGATAAGGCATACGAAATTAAGAAAATGTCTGATGACCTTTTTATGTTAATTCAGAAGATGAAGTATGACTTAGTATATTGGACTGATAAGCAAAAGGTCTATCTTGGGGAAGATTGGGAAATTCTTGATGAAGAAGGGGTTTTAATTGAATCAAAAATGATAGAAGATAAAAAATTTGAAGATTTGACGCTATCTCAAAAGAAACAAAAAATTGGATTTTTAAAAAATAAATCAGATAGAAGTACTGCTGGAGATTTGTTTTGGCCAAAAGGCAAAACGGACAACAGAGCTAAGAAACTAAAAGATAAAATTATCAAATTCGGTACTTTTTTAATAGAGGTGTCTGGAGATAACGAACAGTTAGTAAAAAGCATTAAATCATCTACTGATGTGAGTGATGAAATAAGGAAAAAAAAGAAAATAAGCTGGGAAAAGTATAATTTTTATGATATGCCAGCGGTTGGCGCCCTAACATTATTATCTAAAATGCAATCAGATGTAAGGAATGCGGAATCTAATGTTATTGATTTTCTAAAAAAAGATATAGATAAAAAATCGTTAAAATTTACTTCAGCTGAGGGTATTCAAATTCCAAAAACAAATTTTGTATTAAGAGGAGATTCATTTAGAGCAGAAATATTTATTACTGCAAAAAACGAAAATCAAAACCCAGATATATATATTGGGGAGTATGATAGTCTAGGAGGGGGTCAGTACGAAATGGTAGGGGAGTATGAAACCGTAAAAGTTGTAAATGGAAAAGGAATGTTTGCAACCAGAACCAAAACAGAAGGGAATAAAAAATGGGGAGGGTTAATAGCCATGAAAACAGAAACAGGAACAAAATTTTATCCTTTTGCTGGAGAGTATTTAGTGGCAGCAAAAACAGCTGTTGTTTCTCCTACAAATATGAATATTTTGTATTTAGAGGTTGATAATCCTTTAAAAATTTCAGTTCCTGGCTATACTGCTGGTGAGATTACTGCAGTTATTAATAATGGTAAAGTGTCTGCTACCAAAAAAACTTTAGGTGAGTATTCAGCCAGACCTTCTAAAAAAGGAAAGGCTTTAGTTACCCTTTTTGCAAATGTTGATGGGAGGCGAACCAAAATGGGTGAAGTGGAATTTAGAGTTAAACCCGTGCCTCCACCTAAGGCTGAGCTTTTAGGAGCAAAGAGTGTTAACGGCACAACTGTCATTGATAAGATGATGATGGTTAATGCTGGAGGAATATTGGCAAGACTGAAAGATTTTGATTTTAAAGGGGTAAGGTATATGATTACTTCTTTTAGATTGACAGGAGTGTATAAAGGAGAACAAATGAAAGAAGAAACAAAAGGACCACAATTCTCATCAAAGATGATTAATATTATTAAGAATATAAAAGCAGGAAATACAATAACAATCTCTAATATTCAGGCAAAAAGGGTAGATTACAAAAATAGTGAAGAGATACCTTTAGATCCGTTAGTTATAGAAATAAAATAAATAATTATGAAAAAAATAATCTTATTATTCATTACAACTACACTATGTGTTGTAGGAGTAAACGCTCAAGATGTACTTACTACAGAAGAAATGAATTCTGTATTTAAAAAAGAGAAACATCACAACAAACGAGTACAACAATACGCACCATTACGTCAAGCAGATGTAATGTGGTCACGTAAAATATGGCGAGAAATTGATTTGCGTCAGAAAATTAATCATCCTTTTTATTATCCTGAAAATGATGGTGTTGGACACACTATTGAAGATAGAAAAAGTTTGATTGATGTAATTTATTCTGCTATATTAGAAGGCAGTATTACTGCATATGGGAATGCAGCTATGGATGATGAATTTAGAGAACCAATGACACCTGAAGATATAAAACAAATTGGAGGTGCTAAAGAAGAATTAATTGAGGTGATTGATTGGGATGCTGTTGCTGAAGGAGCTGATCCAGAAGAAGCAAAAACCACAAAATTGAATAAAATCCCATTTAATAGAAATACAGTTAAAAAATGGAGATTGAAAGAAGAGTGGTTCTTTGATAAACAAAGATCAGTGATGGATGTTCGAATTATTGGATTAGCTCCATTACAAGAAGATAGAGATGAAGTTAATAATCAGTTGTTAGGAACATTTTCTCCTCTTTTCTGGGTGTATTTTCCTGAAGCAAGAGAAATATTAATTAATGCTGAGGTATTTAACTTAGTTAAGAATGATGCTGAAAGAAGAACCTATGATGATATTTTTTGGAAACGAATGTTTGGCTCTACTATTGTAAAAGAGGCGAATGTAATGGATAGAAAAGTTAATGAATATATGATAGGCCTTGATGGCTTATTGGAAGCTGAAAGAATTAAAGCGGAGATATTTAATATTGAACATGACCTTTGGGAATACTAATCCTTAAGAATTAGTATAAAACTAAAAGCCCCAATGGGGCTTTTTTACTTTTATGAAAAAAGAATATAAAATAGCAATTATAGGTACGGGATATGTTGGTCTGCCTTTAGCTATTGCATTTTCAAAATTTTATTCAGTTGTTGGCTTTGATATCAATAAAAAGAGGATTGAAGAATTGAATAAAAATATTGACAGCAATGAAGATATTGATATTAACAACCATTCTAATTTGCAATTTAGTAATGAATTAACTGATGTAAAGAATGCAAATATTTATATTGTAACAGTTCCTACTCCAGTAACAAAAGATAATATTCCAGATTTAACATTATTAGAAAAGGCAACTGAAATGCTTTCAGATTTTGTGATAAAGGGCGACATTATTATTTATGAGTCTACAGTATATCCTGGAGTAACTGAAGATATTTGCGTTCCAATTATTGAGAAAATTTCAGGCCTTACTTTTAATGCTGATTTCTTTTGTGCATATAGCCCAGAAAGAATTAGCCCTGGAGATGAAAAATATTCTTTAAGTAATGTTGTTAAAATTACTAGCGGATCTACACCTACTATTGCTGAAGAAGTTGATCAATTGTACCAAAAAGTTGTAAAAGCAGGGACCTATAAGGCTCCTTCAATAAAAATTGCAGAGGCAGCAAAAGTTATTGAGAATACTCAAAGAGATGTTAATATTGCATTAATGAACGAGCTTGCTATGATGTTTGATAAAATGAATATTGATACTACTGAAGTATTAAAAGCAGCTAAAACGAAATGGAACTTTTTGGATTTTAAGCCAGGCTTAGTTGGGGGACACTGTATTGGTGTTGATCCTTACTATTTGTCATACCAATCAGAACAAGTAGGCTTTAAAGCAGATTTGATTTTAGCATCACGACAAATTAATAATAGCGTTGCTGATTTTGTGGTTCTGAAAACCAAGGAATTATTACAAAAAGCAACAAAAACAATAAAAGGAGCAAAAGTTTTGGTTTTAGGATATACGTTTAAGGAAAATTGTTCGGATACAAGAAACACAAAAGTAAAACAAATTATTACAGGGCTTGAAAACCTATCAATGTGTGTATCCGTTTTCGACCCATATCTTATAGGTACTCAGCATACTAATTTGAGTAAAAATCCGTTAGAATCAACTGAAAAATATGATGCCATTATTGTAGCTGTATCACATAATGAGTTTAAAAAGTATACAACTACAGCTTTTACACAAATATCATTCGGAAAACTTGTACTTTTGGACATTAAAGGATTGTATAAGCAATCCACTTGGAAATTATAAATTATAAAAAATGACTGAAGAATTAAATTTAAAAGAATTATTTGCAAATTTTGTAAATTTTATTTCAAGAAATAGTAAATTATTATTGATAATAGTAGCTATTGGAGTTGCTGGAGTTATTGGGTATCAGAAATTTAAAACTTCGTATTATGAAACTAAGGCAATTTGCATGTCAGGTATTTCGGAATACGAAAGACAAGAGCAAATAGAAGATTTAAGCCAAAGAACAGCTATTGATTTGATTAATCATTTACAAATAAACATTGAGAATAAAGATTTCATCCAAATCTCAAATATTCTTGGAATTGAGAGTAATGTAGCATCAACAATTAAGAAAATTGAAGCAAAGCAACTGTATCAACAAGATATGAATGAAAAATATTATGCTCTTAATAAATTTGAGATTTCATTAACAGTTTTTGACAATTCAAAGATAAATGATATTCAGAATGGATTATTACATTATTTTGTAAATAATGAATTTGTAAAAAATTATCATGAAAGATATTTAAAATCTAGTGATAATATTATTGAAGATATAAATGGTGAGATTAAATTACTTGGAAACGTGAGAGTAGAAGGGGCAAAAAATAATTTAGATGTTAGTTCAGTAAATATTGTAAGTGGCAAATATGGTGCAGTTGTCAGTAACCAAATCGTTTTATTGAGTAATCTTAGAGAAGAGATTAAAACTAATCAAGCATTATTAAAGCCTTTAGTGTATGTTCAAGAGTTTGCTGTAGTAAATAAAAAAGAAGATGATCTTTTAGTTTGGGCTGTATTGGGTGCAGTTCTAAGTTTTATATTTGGTTTATTTGTTGCTTTTATCAGGGAGGTTAAAATAAAGTAAAATGAAAATAGGAGTTATAGGTTCGGGTTATGTTGGTTTAGTTGCAGCAGCTTGTTTTGCTGAAATGGGAAATCATGTTATTTGTGTTGATATTGATAAGCGTAAAATCACACAACTTAAAAAAGGAATAGTTCCAATTTATGAGCCAGGCTTAGAAACTCTAGTAAAAGAAAACTGCCAAAAAGGAACTTTAAATTTCACTGGTGATATTGCTGAAGCATTGTTAATAGCAGAGGTGGTTTTTATTGCTGTAGGAACCCCTATGGGAGATGATGGCTCTGCTGACCTTAAATACGTACTTCAAGTAGCTCAATCAATTGGAGAGCACATGAAACATCACTTGATTGTAGTGGATAAATCAACTGTGCCAATTGGTACAGCTGATAAGGTAAAGGAAACTATCCAGAATGTACTAAATGCAAGAAATTCTAATTTAACCTTTAATGTGGTTTCTAATCCTGAGTTTTTAAAAGAAGGAGCGGCAATTAAAGATTTTATGCATCCTGATAGAGTGGTGGTTGGTGCTGATAATGACAAAGCAATGGAATTGATGCGAAATTTATACGCTCCATTTACAGTGAGTAATGATAGGTTTATTGGTATGGATATTCGTTCTGCTGAGATGACAAAATATGCTGCAAATGCTATGCTTGCTACAAAAATTTCATTTATCAATGAGATGGCAAACATCTGTGAGCGTGTAGGTGCGGATGTAAACCAAGTGCGAACAGGTATCGGTAGCGACAAAAGAATAGGATATCAATTTATTTACCCTGGATGTGGATATGGAGGGAGTTGTTTTCCTAAAGATATACAAGCACTTGTTAATATTGCTAATAATCATGGATACAATCCTAAGTTAATATCATCTGTTGAAAGTGTAAATAAAGCACAAAAAAAAGTTTTGTTTTCTAAATTAACTAAACAGTTAGGTGAGGATTTGAATGGAAAAACTATTGCTGTTTGGGGACTTTCATTTAAGCCTGAAACTGATGATATGCGTGAATCAGCTTCAATTGATTTAATTCAATCAATTGTTAAGGCAGGCGGGAGGGTAAATGCGTATGATCCAAAAGCAATACATGAATCTCAATTTTACTTAAAGGGTGTTGAAGTTAATTATTGCAATGATAAATATACTGCCTTGGAAGCTGCTGATGCTTTAATATTAGTGACTGAATGGAAAGAATTTAGAAGCCCTGATTTTGATTTAATGCAATCAAAGATGAAAGGTAATTTATTTATTGATGGTAGAAATCAGTTTAAAACAGATTTTATTGAAAGTAAAGGGTTCAAATATTTGCAGATTGGTGTAAAATCCTAGAATTATGCAAATTAAGAAAATTCTTGATTCACAATCCCTTAAAGATTTTTCAAGTCTCTTCTTTTCTAATATATTTCAAAAAGTACTTGGCTTAATAAGAGAATTAATTATTGCCTTCTTTCTTGGGTCTTCAATTTTGTATGCAAATTTTTTATTATTGAGAGTTGTAGCAGATTTTTTTTCGCAAATAACCGCAGGTAATTCATTAAAGGCAAATTTACTTCCAAAATTTACAAAATTATATACAATGCATGAGGAGATTTCATTAACCCAGATATTTGTATTTTCAAAAAGCACTTCAATTTATTTATTTCTAATAAGTCAGTGTATTCAGACAGCTGTTATTTTTTACCTTCATCTTGAAAATAGCTTTTTCTTTTTTGGAGCATCTTTTGTTTTAAGTTTTAGTATTTGTTTTAATTTTATTAACACTATTTTTCTTACAATTATTCAAGCAAGAGGTATGTTTTTAAGATATTCTTATGCTTCAGTTACTAATTCTTCAGTATTTACCTTATTTGTTTACCCTCTAATAAGTTTTGCTTCTGTTATTGGTTTGGCAATAAGCAGATTGATTGGGATACTTAGTATAAGTTTAACTTTTGTAAAACCTATGCAAAATGAAAATACGGGTGTTGAAATTAAATTAGAGCGTTCTGATTTTAATTTTCCAACTCTAGTACTAGGTAACTTTGCAAATATTATTATTATTTCTTCTCGTTTTGTTGCTGGGGCTGATGGTTCAAATAATATTGCTTTTTTCATGTATGCTGTAGTAATGCTTAATGTACTTTTAACTTCTGTTATTGGTAATATCAGTACAATATTATTAAGAAAAATTTCAATCAAGAAAAATACAAGGCTAATGATCTACTCATTATTAATATCCCTGTGTGTTGGATTATTAATGGTGGTAGGTTTACATTTTTATAGTTATGATATTATCAAAGCAGTATATTTAAGAGGAGTCTTTAATCTTTCTGATGTGCAACAAACAGCAGAATATTTATATGAATTGAGTTTTAGTTTCTTATTTTTATTTATAGCAACAACATTGTTCCAGCCCTTTTTAACACTCCCAATCGGAGAGACTAAAAGAGTTAGATTTAAAATGGTAGTTTTCTTTTTATTGAGTATTGCTTTTGCTGTAATTTATTCAGAATTTAATTCTTTTACTTCAAAGGAAAGTGCTGTATTTGTTATGTATTTTTCTTCAATTAATGCAGTTGTTTTAGCAATTTATTCCTATATTAAATATCATCAATATGAGAAATAAATCTATGTTTTCTTGGGTGTTTATGCTGTCAGCATGTGCTTTATTGGCAATAGGAAGAGTGTATGATGAGAGGCTTGTTATTGCTAATATAAATTTAGCACTTCTTATCAGTATTATTTATTTAGTTTCAGTTGTTTTTATATTGTTCTCAGTTAAAAAAACTATTCTTTCAAAATCAAAAGTATTATTCTATTTATTTTATTTGTTGATGTTATTAACTGCTCCTATTTTATGGATTGTGTTCGATATTACTGAATATGGACTTGAAAAATTCGTTAATTTCTGGCTTATTGTAGTGCCTATTTCAGTAGTAGTTATTGAAAAGTATGATAGAAAAGATGTTCTAAATACGTTATATATTTTGTTGGGGGTAAGTTGTTTTTTAGCATTACTTTCTTCTGTTGGTTTGTCAGTTTCCGAAAGAGCTGATGGGCGAATGGCTGCTTTAGGTGGTGGGCCAATAGTCTTTGCTAGGTGGATGGGTTTTGGGATTTTAACTCTTTTTTTCCTTCCTGTTAAATTTAAGTCATGGTATAAATATTTACTTATAACTATTTTTTTAATATTGGCTCTAGCTAGTGGTAGTAGAGGTCCGGTTTTAGCATTGATTATTACTGGAATGGTTTATTTAGTTTTTAATTTTAACCGTCTTATTATTAAAGTAAGTTTTGGAGTGGTATTATTATCATTAATAATATTGATTTCTGGTGTTGGTGATAAAATTTCTAAAATTGGTAATTTTAATAGAGTTTTTATGAATGTTGCTAAAAAAGGAGGAAGTAGCCAATCAACTAGCACACGAACAAATTTAGCAATTGGTTCTTTTATTCTTTTACAGCATTATCCCTTAGGAGTTGGAGCGGGTAATTGGCAAACAGTATCTAATGAGATTCGGCCAACTCATTTAATGCCTTTAGAATATCCTCATAATTTATTGCTAGAAGTAGCTTGCGAATATGGTGTGCAAACGGCATTAGTATTATTATTATTATTCATCTACATGTTTCATTTAAGTTATCATAAAATGATACAATATAGAAGATATAAAACTTCATTATATCCTCTATTGTTTTATTTATTTTTATTTTTATTTTTAAATTCTTTAATAAGTGGCATGTTAAATGACTCACGGCTATTATTTGTAGTAATTTCATTTATTATTATTCATAAACCTTTAATTATTACTGATGAATAATATTGCTTTGCTTATATCAACCTATGATGCCTCAGAGGATTTATGGTGCCCTTTAGAGGAAACTTTTCAAAAATTCTGGCCGGATATTGAATTACCTATTTATTTAACTACTAATCATATGGAATTTGAAAGTAAACTTTTCAATTCTTTGAAGATTGGTGATGAACTGTCTTGGTCAGATAATCTAATTAAAAGTTTAAATAAGATTAAGCAGGAGTATGTGCTGTTGACGTTTGATGATTTGTTTCTGACTGCTAAAGTTGATAATCAATTTATTGAACAATTAATGACGCGAGCTATTGAAAGCGAATTTAATTACTTGCAGTTTTATCGTTCTATTTCAAAAGGTAGAAGGATGGATGATTTAATTTTTAAAAAACTTAATAAAACAAGATATAAGAATTCTACTATATGGTCGTTTTGGAAGAAAGATGTTCTGCTTGAGTTATTGCAAAAAGATGAGAATGCTTGGGAATTTGAGACAAATGGGAATGTAAGATCTTATAAATATAAGGATTTTTATTCTACAAGGAGGAATGTGATACCTTTTGTGAATGGAATTGTGAAAGGAATATGGAATCCCTTAGCAAAAAATAAATTAAAGCAACTTGGTTTCTCAATCTCTAATAATAGACCAACACTTGGATTTTTAAATACATTTAAATATAAGATGCGTGATTTGCAGTTTGATTTTTTAACTTATATGATTCATAAGATTTACTAAATGACTAACTGGCGAAAATATAATGGCGCACTAATCCCAGATCAACCCCCTCATCTAGAGATAGATGATAGTGATAGCTTAATTGAGAAGAAGATTAGTGCTAATAATGCCTTTTTTGCAAGATGGACTACAAAATTTGACTGCAAAGAAGAAACTGATTTTTGGTATATTATTTGTGATGAGTTTATTTCTATTGATAAACTGAGTAAGAATACAAGAAATCAGATTAGGAGAGGTTTGAGGAAGTGTGATGTGCGTATTGTTGATAAAAAAATAGTTATTGAAGAAGGTTTTGAAAGTTATTATGCGGCTTTTTTAAATTATAGTACACATATTAAGCCCAAAAATAAAGCAGAATTTCAGAATGAATTATTAGCTTTTGGCTCTGAATGGGAATTTTGGGGAATCTACAATGAAGAAAAAATGATTGGCTATTGTCAAAATAAGGTTGTTGGAAAGTATTGTGATTATTCTACCATAAAATTTCATCCTAATTATTTAAAATTATATCCTAGTTATGCTTTGTTCTATACTATGAATAAATATTATTTAGATGAAAAAGGGTTTGATTATGTGAATGATGGAGCTAGAAATATTTCTCATGAAACAAATATTCAAGAATTTCTAATTAAGAAATTTAAATTTAGGGAAGCATACTGCAAACTAAATATCATTTATAATTCGCGTATTGGTTTTCTTGTAAAGTTCTTTTACTCTTTTAGATTGCCATTAAAATTACTTAATTTTGGACCTTTTATTAAGCTTAATATTCTATTAAATCAAGAAAAAATAATAAGAAGTTATGACCAATAAACAGCAGATATATTGGTTTTATAAGAATGAAAAAATAAATCTAGTTGAGATTGATGATAAATTTAGTTTTAACTTTTTTAAGCCAACATTATTGAATTTAAAATTACATAATGGCAATTCTTTAGTGTATTTATTTTGGTATATTTTTTCGCTTGGTAGATATAGAGTCTTTTATATTATTGACGATAAAACTAAAGCGATTGCACATTACTCGATTTTAATACCTAAGATTTTTAAATATTCATTTATGAAAAAAGATGATTGGCAAATTGTTAATGTTTTTACTTTTTCAGTTTATAGGAAACAGAAATTATATCAATTTGCTTTGGCTAAGATATTAAGTGAATTAAAAGGAAGTAATATCTGGATAGGTACTAGAAATGATAATATTTCTAGTATAAATGGGGTAGAAAAGGCGGGCTTTAAAAAAGCTGCAAATGTGAGAAAAACAAGAGTATTTGGAATTTATAAATTGAATGAATAGTTTAGTCTCCATAATAACCCCTTCTTATAATTCTGAAAAGTTCATAAAGGAGTGTATTGAATCAGTGATTGCTCAAACGTATACTAATTGGGAATTGATAATAGTTGATGATTGTTCTGCTGATAATTCTTGTGAAATGATTAGAAAATATGATGATAATAGAATATCATTAATAAAATTAGAAAAGAATGTAGGTGCTGCAGAAGCTAGAAATATTGCATTAAGAAAGGCAACAGGAAAATATATTGCTTTCTTGGATGCTGATGATATATGGATGCCCACAAAATTAGAAGATCAAATTCATTTTATGCAAGAGAATGATATTGCATTTTCTTTTTCTAATTATCAACCTATGAGAGAAGATGGGAAAAAATTGTTTTCAATTATTAAAGCTCCTAAAATCATGACATATTCTTCTTATTTGAAAAATACAATGATTGGTTGTTTAACTGTTGTAATCGATAGGGATAAAACAGGAGAGTTTGAAATGCCGAATATTAGATCGTCACATGATATGGCACTCTGGCTATTAATCATGAAAAGAGGATTTAAAGCTTATGGATTAGATAAAAACTTGGCTAAATACAGACTAGTTTCAACTTCAAATACAGCAAGTAAATTTAAGGCTGCTATGGATGTGTGGAGAGTTTATAGAACAATTGAAAAACTGTCATTTATGTATAGTGTTTGGTGTTTTATTAATTATGTATTTAATGCAATTAAAAAAAGAATATAATGAAAGTGATGTTTGATTATTTTTTTGCAATAGTTGGCTTATTTATCTCACTTCCACTATTAATTACAATATCTATTCTGATTAAATTGACATCAAAAGGACCAATTTTTTATACTCAGAAAAGAGTTGGTAGAGATGGAAAGATATTTACTATAATTAAGTTTAGAAGCATGACTACAGCTCATGAGGATAATAACACTATTACTATTGGAGGTGATATAAGAATTACAAAATTTGGTAAGATTCTAAGAAGATTTAAACTAGATGAATTGCCTGAACTTTTGAATATTTTAAAAGGAGAAATGAGTTTTGTAGGCCCAAGACCTGATTTACCAGGATATGCTGATAAACTAAAAGATGAAAACCGTAAAATTTTAGCATTAAAACCTGGAATTACAAGTCAGGCTAGCTTGAAATATGCAAATGAAGAAGAAATACTTGCAAAACAGGAAAATCCTATAAATTATAATAATGAAGTAATATATCCTGATAAAATTAAGATGAACCTTGATTATTATTACAATCATAACCTTTGGATTGACATTAAGATTATATTTGCAACTATATTCAGAACTTCTTATTAATTGACTAAAAACAAGAAAATATGGTTATCATCACCTCATATGGGAGGTGCTGAACAGCAATATGTAAAAGAGGCATTTGACACCAATTGGATTGCCCCTGTTGGTCCTCATATTACGGCTTTTGAGCAAAAACTTTCAGAGATTTCATTAAATTATAATATTGCTGCATTAAGTAGTGGTACTGCTGCAATTCATTTGGCATTAATTTTACTAGATATAAATCATGGGGATGATGTTATATGTTCAAGTTTTACATTTTCAGCTTCAGTAAATCCTATTAAATATTTAGGTGCTAATCCTATTTTGATTGATAGTGAAGCAGATAGTTGGAATATGTGTCCAGAATTATTAGAAGTAGCTATTAAAGAAGGAATATCTGCAAATAAAAAACCAAAAGCAATTATTATGGTGCATTTGTATGGAATGCCAGCTAAAATGGATCAGATTATGCATATCGCTAATTCTTATGATATTTCTGTAATTGAGGATGCTGCAGAGGCTTTGGGTTCAACTTATAATAATCAACCCTTAGGTACATTTGGTGATTTAGGTATTTACTCTTTTAATGGCAACAAGATTATAACTACTTCTGGAGGAGGAGCTTTAGTTTGTGAAGATAAAGAAATGATTGAGAAAGCTAGATTTTTAGCAACTCAAGCAAGGGATAAAGCACCTCATTATGAACATTCAGTAATTGGTTATAATTATAGGATAAGTAATGTAAGTGCAGCAATTGGTTTAGGACAGTTGGAAGTTCTAGATAAAAGAGTAATGCAAAAAAGAAAAATAAATGAATACTACAAAAAGGAACTTTCTTCAATTAAAGAAATTAGTTTTTTGGAGGAAAATGAAGGCAGTTTTTCAAACTATTGGCTAACGACCATACTTTTAGATGAATCATCAACAATAGATAGAGAGCAATTACGTTTACATCTGGAAAAAGATAATATTGAGGCTCGTCCATTATGGAAGCCAATGTATTTGCAGCCTATCTTTAAAGATTGTAAGTCGTATATAAATGGCGTGTCAGAAAATTTATTTAAAAGCGGGCTTTGTTTGCCTTCAGGAACAAATTTAACTGAACAGGAATTAGAACGAATAGTGAAAAAAATTAAAGAACTTTATGAGGCTTAGATTACAAAACCTGGAAAGGATATATAAGCAATTAATTATGATGTCATCAGATATTATTATTTTGCTTTTTGCACTATATCTTGCCTTTGTATTAAGACTAGGAGAAGCCTTGCCAATTGACTATCTTTATGAATCATGGTGGATATTTTTAGCACTTCCACTAGTAATGATTCCTTTGTTTGTGAAATTAGGATTATACAGAGCCGTTTTACAATATACAGGAATAAAAGTAATAACTACTACATTTCAAGCAACAACTATTTGCTGTTTAGTAATTGGGTTTTTTATGATGTTTTTTAGGGAATCAAACCTACCAAGATCAGTATTACCAATCTTTTGGTTTATAACTAATGTGTTTATCATTACTTCTCGTTTCTTGTTTAAAGGAATGCTATATTCATGGGATAGTTTTGTTAACGAAAGAAAACAAACGATTATTTATGGTGCTGGAAATGCAGGGATGCAATTAGTGGAAAGCTTGAAGAAAAGTGCAGTTTACGCTCCAATTGCTTTTATTGATGATTCTAAAGAGAAACATGGAACAATATTAAATTACTTAGAAGTTTTTCCTTTTAAAAAAATGGAATATTTAATTAAAAAGAAGGATGCTAAGGTCTTATTATTTGCCATTCCATCTGTAACTAAAAAGCAAAGAACAGACATATTAAAAAAACTAACAAAATATCCAATAGAAGTAAAAGTGTTACCTTCAGTAGATAATATTGTAAATGGAGTGGTTTCTATTGATAATATTAAACATGTTGAGGTGGGGGATATTCTTGGAAGAAGCTCGGTTATACCTAAAAATGATCTGCTAAGTAAAAATATAAAAGATAAAAATATTTTAATTACTGGAGCTGGTGGTAGTATTGGAGTTGAACTATCACGGCAGATTATGAAATTATCACCCAACAAAGTGGTATTAGTTGATAATGCAGAATTTAACTTGTATTCTATACATCTTGAGCTAAAAGAAAAAGAAAGTAATGTTGAAATAATTCCAGCATTGTGTACAATTACTAATTATAATCAGCTAAAGAAGATTATTTCGGAACATAAAATTCATACTATTTATCATGCAGCCGCCTACAAACACGTGCCAATGGTAGAGATGAATATTGTTTCTGGGGTTTATAATAATGTTGTAGGAACTTACAATGTTGCTAAACTTGCTGATGAATTGGATGTTAAAAGCATGGTGTTGATTTCTACTGATAAAGCAGTTAGGCCTACAAATATTATGGGAGCATCAAAAAGAATGTCCGAACTTGTATTGCAAGCCTATACTGATGTTAGTAGTTGTTGTTTTTCAATGGTTCGTTTTGGTAATGTACTGGATTCAGCTGGTTCAGTTGTACCATTATTTAGAGAACAAATAAAAAAAGGAGGCCCGTTAACTGTTACACACAGGAATATAACACGCTATTTTATGTCTATCCCTGAAGCATCTCAACTTGTATTGCAAGCTGGAGCAATGGCTAAGGGAGGAGATGTATTTGTACTTGATATGGGCGAGCCTATTAAAATTATCGATTTGGCTTATAAAATGATCCACTTAAGTGGGCTTACACCTATTGATAATGAAAATCCTGATGGAGATATAAGAATAGAGTTCACTGGGTTACGTCCTGGTGAAAAGTTGTATGAGGAATTGTTAATTGGTAGTGATGTAATACAGTCAGAACACCCAAGGATAATGCAAGCCATAGAAAGTAAACTAGATATGGATACTGTGCTGAGTTGTATCAACATTATTAAAGAAGCTAGGGATAAACAAGATGAAATAATTGTTAAACAACTTTTGTTGAAACATGTTGATGGATATACCTCTGCAGTACTAGAAAAGACTTTAGATTTGTAATATGAATATTTTAGTACTTGGTGCGGGAACTTTTGGAACCGCAATTGCAAATGAGCTTTCAGTAAATACCGCAAATAATGTCGTGTTATTCTCTAGAAATCAATCAAAAGTTGATGAGATTAATAGCTGCAATACAAATAAATCTTGTTTTCCAAACAAGCATTTAACCAAGCTTCTTTCTGCTACTGCTGATAAAAATGAAATAACAAAAGCTGATATTATTTTTATTGCATTACCATCAACAACTATCATTGAAACTTTAGCTACATTAAAATCTAATTTTAAAAAGGAAGTGCTTTTAGTTAATCTTTCAAAAGGTTTATTTGTTGGTGGAGTAACTATTGTTGATAGCATTAGAGAGGCATTAAATACAGATAATGTTATAACGCTAAAAGGACCTTCTTTTGCAATAGAATTGATAGAGCATGCTGATACCTTATTAACATTAGGATATACAACACAACAGCAATACGAATTGATAAATAAGATTGTTAAGAACACTTCATTACACATTGATTGCACCACTGATATAAGAGGAGTTGAGTTGTTGAGTGTATTAAAAAACATTTATGCTTTAGTACTTGGAGTAGTTGATGCAAAATATAATTCTCCAAATACACGTTTTATGATTCTAACAAAAGCATTTTCTGAAACTAGGATTTTATTAAGATCGCTTGGAGGCGCTGATGATACTTTGTTTTTAGCTTGTGGTTTTGGAGATTTGTGTATGACTTCATTAAATGATTTAAGCAGAAACAGAACATTAGGATTATTGATTGGTAAAGGGTTCTTTAGTGCTGATTATAAATCAAATGCAGTGATTTTAGAAGGTCTTAATGCAATTGAGATGTTCCATGATTTGGTAGTTGATAAGGATATAAATGATAAATTGCCATTATTTAATAAAGTACATAGTTTCTTTGCTAATAATGAGATAGAGTTAGAGTTTAAGTTTAATGAGTTAGTTGATTGATAATGAAGAATACGATCCTTCATGTTATGATGGCTGAAAAATTTATGCCACCATTTATTGATGTTATTAATAAACATTTCAATAGAGAAAAACATCAGATGGTTGTTATAAATATTTCTAATATAGAATGCCCACTTGCGTTGAAGGAGCAAGATGATTTAATATGGATAACTAAGAGGTATCAACTTCTTAAACTTTCATATTTATTAAATACTTCTAATAAAATTATACTCCACGGTTTGTTTTTAAACTCATTAATCATAACTTTATTTTTTCAACCTTGGTTATTAAAGAAATGTTATTGGGTTATGTGGGGTGGAGACTTTTATTTTCCTAAGAAACAAAATTGGTTTAAGAAGCGAGTTATTAAGAGGATAAGAAATTTTATAACTTATATAAAAGGAGATTTTGAACTTGTGAAAAAGTGGTATGGCGCTGAAGGTGAGTATCATGAGTGTTTTATGTATCCAAGTAATCTTTATAAAGAGTATAATATAACTTCAAAAGAGGATAATACTCTAAATATACAAGTGGGGAACTCAGCAATCCTTTCAAATAATCACATAGAAGTTCTTGAAAATCTCAGGAAATATAAAGATGAGAATATAAAGATATATGTACCGCTTTCTTATGGTCCTCAAGGTCATGTTGAATCCGTGATATCAAAAGGTAAAGAGATTTTTGGAGATAAATTTATTGCACTTACGGACTTTATGTCTTTTGAAAAATATCTTGATTTTTTAGGTACTATTGATGTCGCTATATTTGCACATAAAAGACAGCAGGCTATGGGAAATATCATTACGCTACTTGGATTAGGTAAAAAGATATATATTAGAAACGACATTACAACATGGCAATTTTTTAAGGATATTAATGTAAAGGTATATGATTTTAATAATTTTGAATTAGCAAAAATAGATAGTGTAAAAAAGAAAATAAATATGGACAAGGTTAAATCATTTTTCTCAGAAGAGATTTATTTGAAACAATTACAATCTTTTTTAAATTAATAATAGGGTTTTTATAAAACAATAGATATGCGAATAATAATAAAATTAATATGCATCTAGAATTAAAACAAAACAATAGGAACTATTGGGAATTTATTAGAATATTAAGGTCTGATAAAAGAGTGCAGAGTGGGTTTATAGAGCATTCAAAGATTACAAGAATGGATCAGGAGACTTATATGAATAGTTATAACAATAATTATTATGTTTGTTTATGTGATGATATTCCTTGTGGTTTTATTGGTGAGATTGATGGTGATATAAGATTGTGTACTGCTCCTGAATACCAAGGCAAAGGAATTGGAACATTTATGATACGTGAGATCACAAAACTACGACCTAATATCTTTGCAAAAATTAAGATAGACAATATGTCAAGTTTAAGAGTTTTTGAAAAAGCTGGATATGTGAAAAAGTATTTCTTATTAGAACCAAAGAAATGATACTAAATTAACACTTACAAATGCTTTAGAATTAGCAGTGAAAGAATAAATTACTAAGATTTAGTATAAGAAATAAAATTTATGAAACAGATGATACCATTTAATAAACCACCCTTTACCGGAAATGAAGAAAAATATATCTTAGAGTCTATGAGAAGCTCTAAGATCTCTGGAGATGGAGACTTTACAAGAAGATGTAATCATTGGTTTGAAGAAAAGTTACAATGTAAAAAAGCATTATTAACGACTTCATGTACTCACGCTTTAGAAATGGTAGCTATTCTTCTAGATATACAGGAGGGAGATGAAGTTATTATGCCCTCCTATACATTTGTATCAACAGCCAATGCTTTTGTGTTAAGAGGAGCTAAGATTGTATTTGTAGATATTCGTCCTGACACAATGAATATAGATGAAACTAAGATAGAGGCTGCTATAACAGATAAAACAAAAGCTATAGTTCCAGTACATTATGCTGGTGTAAGTTGTGATATGGATACTATTATGGCATTAGCAGATAAATATAATCTTTTTGTAGTAGAAGATGCTGCTCAAGGGATGATGAGTACTTATAAAGGCAAACAGCTTGGCACCATTGGACACTTTGGAACTTATAGTTTTCATGAAACTAAGAACTATACAAGTGGAGGTGAAGGGGGTCTTCTAATAATTAATGATGAAAAGTTTATCCAAAGAGCTGAAATTATAAGAGAGAAAGGAACAAATAGAAGTTTATTTTTTAGAGGAATGGTAGATAAATATTCTTGGGTAGATATAGGAAGTAGTTATTTAATGAATGATTTGAGCGCAGCTTATCTTTGGGGAAATCTTGAAAAAGCTGATGTGATACTTCAAAATAGACTTAGAGCTTGGAATAATTATTATGTTGGATTCAAAGAGCTTGAAGAAAAAGAATTGATAGAAATGCCAACTATTCTAAATGACTGCATACATAATGCCCATATGTTTTATTTAAAAGTAAAAAACTTAGAGGAAAGAACAGCAATATTAAAACACTTACTAGAAAATGATATTCTATCCGTATTTCATTATGTACCACTACATTCATCAGAAGGGGGACTAAAATTTGGACGATTTTCCGGAGATGATAAATTTACTACTAAGGAGAGTGAGCGATTAATAAGACTTCCTATGTATTATGGTTTAGGCAATGAAGAGGTTAGGTGTATTATAAATATAATTAAAGAATATTATGATTAAACCAAGTAATGCTCATAGCAATAGACAATGGCACAATTGGCTTATATATGATATAAATGATAAGTGTCTTAAAAAATACAGCAAGTATTTCAAAGGACATTTAGTA
>Ga0208879_1001963_pt1 | contig 18709 bp, 12 predicted proteins | sample Knorr_S15_td_Bot_FD_185605 | JGI IMG/M metagenome (GOLD analysis project Ga0208879, IMG submission 185605) | Marine microbial communities from Southern Atlantic Ocean transect - Knorr_S15_td_Bottom_ad_5009_LV_A (SPAdes) (version 2) | ecosystem: Environmental > Aquatic > Marine > Oceanic | place... | reverse complement strand
ATCTATTCTACTTAATTCACTGGGGGCATTAATATGTGGTTTCGCGATTAATGGCAACACACCAACTGATAGTAAAATCACTATTCTTTTTAATTTAATTATGTTTTTATTCATTTTTCTTAGCTCCTAATTTTAAAGACCGAAAGTTAAACCTAAACGAACTTGTCTAGGCGCATCCCAATTACGTGGGTCACTAATTTTAGCGTTATAATATGCTACACCATTTCCATGGCCATCAACCCAAGTTTTTCCGTTTGATGTATTTAACCATGCATCAGTTCCAGCTTCTCCACTACCTGCATAAACTTCATCTACATTATTTGTATTAAGTAAATTGTTAACCAGCAAATAAATATTTGCTTGATATCCAGCTAATTTTAAACCTTTATTTATTTTTAGGTCTAAAGTAGATGTCCAAGGTTTATATGCTGAGTTTATTGAAGCAACTGGTGCTAACCAATCTCTATCATGCACTACTGAATATATTTGAGCAGGCGTATATGCAGTACCAGAACCGAATTGATAAAGAAGGTTTAGACCCATATCTGCAAATAATCCACTCTGTTTATCTGAACGATAATCAACCATTACTGAACCAGTATGGCGTTGATCATATTCAAGGGGGTTAATTGTAGTTGGATAATTATCGCCAATCCAAGCAATGTTAAAGTTAGATGCTGCATCAGAACCAGTACCTTCAGCAAATGAAACCGTATAACTCACATTTGTCATAATGCCTTTAACTCTTCTCATGTTTAAATTAAATGATAAACCTTTGACTATTCCAAAATCTCCATTTTGATATTGAGCCCATACTTGAGGATTACCATTTACATGCCCATCATTCCTATTTGCCATCATTGTATAATTACGCACTTCTTTGAAAAACCCTGTGATATCCAACGCTGCAGAAAATCCAATCTGTTGGGTGAATCCAACCTCATATTGAGTCGTTTCTTCTGGCTTTAAGCTTGGGTTTGCAGATACGGTTGCATTTCCCTGAGTTAAATCTGCTGACAAAGCAGTATCAGATAAATATAAGTTACTTAACACAGGGTGTTGAGTAAACTTACCATATTGTGCGTGGAATTTAGTCTGGTCTGTTACAGGGAAAGAAAATCCAAGTCTCGGGCTAATGTATGAGTAAGGATCAACTTTTTTAAAATTAGATGCTTCTCTATCAATTTCACGATTAGCAATTAAATGTATATCATTCCAATTCTCTGGTGCATCTGTATTTGGATCAAAATAATCAAATCTAATACCTGCATTTACAACTAGATCTTGTAATTCAATTTTATCTTGAATGTAAGCCCCCATAATTGTAGGTTCACCAGGGGCCTGATATCGATTACCATTTTCTTTATCAGTATAATCTACAGTAAAACCCAAATTATCTACGTAGGCATCATGATACACATTATAATACCAATCATCATTCATTTCAGTCTCGGCATCAAGGCTCCCTTGATATTCCTGCCACGCAATTTCCATGGGTTGAGCAATTCTGTAATACTTAATGGTATTCTTACGATAATCAAGCCCAGCCCTTAGCTCATGATCATCTAATTGATTTATATAATCAACTTTAAGGCCTGTATAAGAAGTCTCATTATAACTATAATCATCATATACTGAACCGTAAGAGCTAAACTTGGCTGTTTGGCTAATTGAAGATTGATTTTGTCCTGGAACAACTAAATAAGAATCATCATCGACCGCACCATACAATGAGAAATCATCTCCAAAATTTACATCACCTGATTCACTCGTGTATTTAAAAGAGGATGCATTCAATTTGATAAATGAATTCTCTGAGATGCTATAAGTAACATTTGCATATAATGAAAGTGAGCTATTTTCATACTCGGGATTATTATCAGAATTAACCAAACTATATGAATGATTATAGCTTCTTCCTTTATTTGAATTTAAACTACCGCCCACCTTCAATTTTAATGGATTAAAATCAAATACTAAATTCCCTGTGATAGTTGATCTATCACTACCTGCATTAGTTTTTGAACCATATACATTTTGAAAGTTATTGTATCCTGAATAGACAGTTTCTGAAGTTAGCTCTCCAAAACTTGCATTGTAGTCTGGATTTGATTCATCTGGACTTCCTGTATCATCATACCTAGATACAGAATGATAATCGAAAAAGCATCCTTCACAATCAAAGCCATCTAGAACCATACCATAACTTGCATTGTAGTCTGGATTCGTAGTTACACCATCTTCTAAGAATTCATCTGGACTTCCTTGATTATCAACAATGAAAATATTCTCATACTCATCTTTCACCTTTTCACCATCTTCATCATAAAGAAAATCAACTTCTGTAGCATCAAATTCTGTTCTATCCATTGAATAGGATGGATGGGATGAAGGGTTTGAATCATCTATACCTCTTCCTTCATAACTTAAATAAAATTTAATTTTTTCAGTAACAGGTCCACCAACATTAATATTATAAAGATTATAACCATTTGAATATAGACCATCTTCAGATCCCGAACCTTTGGTGCCCATGCCTGTTATCATCTCACCAGAAATTTGGATTTCACTTCCACCTGATTTTGTAGTAGTATTTACAACACCACCATTAACGTTTCCATATTCTGCACTAAAACCACCAGATTGAAATTGAATTTCTTCCATGGCTGCGTTTGATACGGTACTTGTATTGGCAAGTGACCACGCGTTATTCATGTAAACGCCATCAACATAATAGGCTACATCACCAGCTCTAGAACCTCTTACATAAATATTTCCATCATCAGAAACAGTTCCTGTCTGTAATGCAACAATAGATTCAACACCACGTAATGGAATATTTTCAATTGTTTCTGAACCAACAATTCGAAGAGTATTTGTTGAATTTCTATTAATTAATGGCCGTTCAGCAACAACCTCAATAACTTCACCTTCAATAGTACTTACTACTAATGAAAAATCAGACTGACTCGTTAAACCTGCAGATACTGAAACATTGGAAGTTTTTAAAGTTGAATATCCAATATAGTTGCAGCTCATGGTGTAAGTACCAACTGGAACTCCAAGAATTGAATATTCCCCATCACTATCTGTTGCAGCACCTAAAGATGTACCTTCAATAAGTACATTTGCACCTGCAAGTGGTTCTCCTGAGGCTTTATCATTAACTTTTCCTGACAACTTCCCTATATCCTGTGATATTAAAATACAAGGAACAAGAAAGAGAGTTAACATTAACAGTCTTGTTTTCATTATTACTCCTAAAGTTATTATTTGAATTTGGTAAATTAAGTAAATACCAGTTTATATGTAAGATTCACATAAATGTAACATATAAATACATATAATTATAACATACTACTTAATATAACAGACAGAATTTGAAATACATTCACCATTCATTCCAAACCAAAAATAAAATTAATTTAATACCCCTTCAAACACACAAACAGGCTATTAATATTAATGATGATTAGCTTTAAGTTAAGGAACAACAATCGTTAGGTACACTGGGATACGGGAGAAATTTCATGTGGGGTAGCAATTGATTGCTAATCCGTCAACCTTTTATGGGTTGCAATAGTTCAAATCTCTTAATCTCTACCAAGAGAATAAAAATCCCTGTAAAATTCCAGGGCTATTAAGCTTAATAACAAAATTTAGAATCGTTAATTTATAATCTCAGATAATCTATCTGGGAAATCGGTCAAAATACCATCTATACCTATATTGATTAATTTTCTCATTGCTTCTTTTTCATTTACCGTCCACACATAAATGGGAATATTATTCTTCTGTAATCCAGAAATAAACTGATTTGTGAGTAAATAAGTACCCTTAAAATAGGTGGGCACCTCAAATACATGTGCATCAGGCTTATATAGCCAATCCAAATGGAATAAATTTAAACCATAATAGATTCGGGTTTCACCCATTCCTGCAGATGTGGCAACATCTGAACACTCCTCCCTGAAATTTTCCAGCACGCCATCTACAAATGAACCAATTAGAACGTGATTAACTAATTTATACTCATGAATCATGTTACATAAATTTTCAATAATAGGGGGGGTAACTTGTTTGATTTCGATGTTAATTCGCGTATCTGAAAATTGTACAAAAACATCATTAAGAGTGGCTATACTTATACCCATCTCTCTGAAAGGAAAGGTAAGACTGTCATCATTCGTCCAATAATAACCTGCATTTAATTTACGTAATTTTTCATAGGTATAATCCCAAACAAATCCATCACCATTAGTGGTCCGGTTAACTTTATGATCATGCATTAAAACGAGTATACTGTCTGATGTTGAATGGATATCAATCTCCAAAATGTCTGCGCCTGCTTCAACTGATTTTTGTAGTGTGAATAGTGTATTTTCCGGACCCAGCCCCTTACCTGCCGCATGAGCAATATTGATAATTCTAGTGTATTTTAAATTAAATGGATGTACTTCATATTTTTCTGGGAGAAAGATATTATATCCAACGATGCCAATCAAGATGATGATTATTAATTTAATTATAAATTTTCGCATGGATTTATTTTATATAAATGTGAATTTAATTATTATAGTAAAATATAATGCACATCATTTGTTAATAATCTACTACTATTAAAAATTAACGAAGCAATAAAAATAATTACATTTTTATGAAACCAAAAACCCCACGTAAAACAGGGGGTTTTTAATACCATGTAAATTCTACTTTTGTCCATTAATGTCTATTGATTTCTAATAAAATGGGAGGCGATTGTAAAACTACTTAACATATGGAGAGGAATCAATTACTCTTTATTGCTTGTTAATTTGTGGTTAAAGGGGCCAAAAATAAATAATAGCCGGGGTTCCTATAATAACAATCAATATCTCCAGGGGTAGACCCATTCGCCAATAATCACCAAAACGATACCCTCCCGGACCCAGTATAAGTGCATTACACTGATGCCCGATGGGAGTAAGGAATGCACAGGATGCCCCCACTGCTACTGACATTAAAAAAGGGTCCATATTGACACCCATAGACATTGCAATCCCTACACTGATTGGCGCCATAATAAGGGCAGTTGCAGCATTATTAATGATATCTGACAAGCACATGGTAATGATCATCACCAGAGATAAAATCAACCATATGGGTAAGCCCGCCGTTAAATTCACCATTAAATTCGCAATTATTGAGGTTGTACCTGTACTCTGTAATGCATCACTGATGGGTATCATAGAGCCCAAAAGTATTATAATTGGCCAGTCTATGCTTTTATATAATTCTCTGACGGGCAGTATCCCTGAAAAAATATAAATAAGTATTGCTCCAACAAATGAGATAGTTGCCGGAAAAATGCCGAACATACTAAACAATATTGCGCCGATAAACACCAACACTGAAAAGCCAATTTTAGAAAATACGCCAATGTCAATATCCCGTTTTTCCAGTGGTAAGAGCTCCAATGATTTAACATTATTATTTAATTCTTCTTCTCTTCCCTGAATTAATAAAACATCTCCAATCCGAAATTTTACTTTACCAAGTCGCTTATGAATTGGGTTATTATGACGCGCCACTGATATGAGTGTTAGGCAATTAGATGTTTTTCTTCTAAAATAACTTCGTGTTCTACCCAGTAAAGAGGATTCTGGAGATACTACCACTTCCATAAACGTAGTATCATCCTCCTTTAAAGAATCTATCCGATGTCGCATTTCAGAAGTTAAGAGAAATTTAAATTCATCCATTGCTATTTTCAATTCTACAGGATCTGACATAACCAAGAATTGATTCCCTTCCTGCAACACATGATTTGGGTCAAGATATTCAACTACACCCTGTTTATTGATTTTACGGATCAGGGTTAATTTGTCTCCGGTCAACTTGTTCACATCTCCGGCATTCACACCAATTAGAGAACAATCTTCAGGCACTCTAATTTCTGTAACATACTGATCAATTGAGAAAATTGAACCTTTTTTCGATGTACCTTTGGATTCTTTTGGTATAAGCTTCCATCCTAAAAGGGCAATAAATAGAACCCCTATAATTGAAACCACACTTCCCACTGGCGTAAAATCAAATAATCCAAATGCAGACGGTTGAAAGTTCTCAAGTGAAATATTTTGCAATTTAACATATGCTGCAGCCGGTGATGCAGGGTCTGATAAAGCCTGGGAAATAATTAATTCTTGCTGTTCTTTTCTGATATTGGCGATAATAATATTCGGGGGGGTCCCAATCATGGTAATCATACCACCCAAAATGCTGGCAAATGCTACGGGCATTAGTAAAATTTTGGGGGATCTATCATTATCCCATGCTGTTTTTAAAGTAACGGGAAGCATAAGGGCCAATGCACCAACATTATTCATAAAACCAGACAACAGGGCAATAATAGCACTTAAACTAGAAATGTGTATGCTTTGAATTTTCGTAAATGGCATAATTCTGCGAGTGATAAGGTCCACCAAACCTGAATTACGTAATGCTCTGCTAATGATCAATACGGCTGCCACCGTAATGACTGCAGGATGCCCAAAACCGAGGAACACTTTATTATAATCAAGGATCAATGCAGACGTTTCTCCACCTAGAAATCTATCTGCGATTATGAGCATTAAAAGCGCGGTTAAAGAGACAATATCATACCGCCACCGACCATAAATAAACATACAAAATGTAAGTATTATGATCAAGGATATTGCTACTTGATCAATATTCATCGCGGCCAAGGGAATAAATGTTGAGGGTTTATTTTATCACTCCTAGAAATTGAAGGACATACCATTGGAAATTTGAATATAACTGTTCCCTAGGTTACCATGAGGATCATTATCATATCTGTAATTCAGTTCAATAGTAAATGCAAAAGACTCATTTACATTAAAATCAAGCCCACCATCATACAGGATGCGGTAATCATTAAAATCATCTGATGCTATTTGAAAATAAGCAGTATTGTTTAGTTCTATATTGGCGCTCAAGGCAAAATTATTTTTGATATAATTTGTTGATCTGAGCAGACTCTTCTCATTTTCTTCAACTAAATCATAGTTTTCGTTTTCAATCATTAAACCTATCCCCAAGTATGTCGTTGAAAGTTTATTGTTATTAAAACCAATTCTCAGCCCTGCCCCCAATAGATACCGGTCATTTAACAACAAAAATTCATTGAATTCATATTGTGTAAATACTTCCATTTGGTAATTCTTGAGTATATTCTTTGTTGTCCGAAGATGAATGAATCCCTTGTTGGTGATGATGTTTTTAGAATTATCCTCCTTTTCATAGCCACTATTGAAATTAATAATCATGAAAGAATAAAAATTATCCTGAATGATATAATCTAATCTATATTTTGTAGCCAGCTCAAGAAATTCGCTGTTCGCTTTTTCAAATCCAAGATCAAGATTGAACCTATTTTTGAAGCCGTCTCTATTATCTTCAGACCGCATTCCTTCGGTATTTACCTGGCTTGTAAGTATTGATATTAATAACAAAAGCCCTATTGTAATGGTTCTTATCATTTTTATGAATTATATCCTCTTTGTAATAAGGGTAACTAATATTAATTAATAATTAGTTAATGCTGAAATTGAACATTTATTCCATCTCCCAATTTAAGTTAGATTAATCTTAATACTTTATTTTAAAATAAATGATACTTCATTTACAGTTCATAAATAACAAATTGTAGATGGTGATTTTGAATTAGCAACACTCCTAAACATCTATAATACGTCTTTTCTGTATAAAACCCTACTTTGGGTTCGGGTAGATTGTTATTTCTAAATTAGGATGGGTGTTTCTAAATTTATGCGTATGATGAGATTAGGGAAAAACTGAAGCCAATACTGGCTGAATTCAAGAGATTAATGTGAATGAGAATAAAACTGATGGTATTTCTGAAGATGATGAGCATACAGAAATAATTATCTTAAAATATGGACAAGCGATTGAATTGGGTGAATTGCTTGGTCAATTTGAGGGCTGCAAAAAAGACCCAACTTTAATCAATAAAATATATGGTGAAATTGATGTTCTGGAGGCTAAACATGCCAAGCAACTTAAGGATCTAAAGAAACGGTTAGGTTTAACCAACTAAATTGAATATTAAGCTATATAATCAGTAATTAATTTAATGTGGTTAATACTTGAACCACAACATCCACCCAACATATTAGCTCCAAGTTTAATTGATTTATCAATAACACTAATATATTCTTCTTCTGAATAGATTTGATTAATTATACCATCAGGGGATGGCTCTCCAATACCCAAATTAGGATAAATCCCCCACTTTCTTTCCCAATTTTTAGCTACTATGCTCATTGCATCTATTGTTCTATGTAGAGGATTGCAATTTAATAATACACAATTCACATCATAATTTTTTATCATTTGTATAGCATCAACCAACTTTTCTCCAGACAATATTTTCCTTGAATTTTTTAGCACAAAGCTCACCCATATAGGAATATCAAATTTCAATACAACATCTAAACATGCTCTCGTTTCACTAATGCTATTCATCGTTTCTATTAAAAATATATTAATACCCTCATCTACTAACCATCCACCGATTTGTCTAAATTCATTTTTTGCAATTTCTTCACCAGGAAATAATCCAGGCTTATAACAATCTTCTAATGGAGCAATTGAGCCCAGTATTTTTAATTTATCATTAGTAGCTTTATTCGCTAATCTAACAGCTATTTTTAATGATCTATGAGCCATAGCTATGGAATCTGATTTGGATAAACCTGTTTTTCTATATGCCCTTGGAGTTGTTCTAAATGTATTGGTGGTAATAAAATTAGATCCTGCATCTATATAGTCTTTATGTATTTGATATACCAGTTCTGGATTATTAAAGTTACTATCAGCTGACCATATATGATTTGGTAAAGTCTCTCCCCTACGGATTAACTCTGAACCCATTGCTCCATCTAATAATCTGATATTTTGTTTAATAAATATTGCTATTAACCCTGATATTATTAAAGTTTGATAAAAAAATTATTATAGCTGAAATTTCAATCCTTCAACTGCAATCTTAAATCCATTGTCTATAATATTTTTATATTCATGTGTGTGATCTCTTAGTGCATTATTAGTATGATTCATATGAGTAAAATACACTTTTAAACGATTTGAAGAATCTAAACCTTCCAGTATTCCAATTGAGTCCTTAATTAGAGGATGTGGGATTTCATTTATTTCCCTACCCTTCAGTTCTTCCTCATGATAAAATGTTCCATCTATTAAGAGAATATCATTATCTTCTACTAGTTTACTTATATCAATCTCCCAATCATCCCAACTATCAATATCTGGAATATAAATAATTGATGAATTTTTACCTTTAATCTTAAACCCAACAGTTTCACTTATTTCACTACGATGAGGTACTAAAAATGGACTAACTGATATTTTATCATTCAATGGAATTTCTACCCTATCATCCATTTCAATTAATCTAATATTGCTTTGTTCAATTAACTGTTTCCACGGGTCATTTATTTCAAGAAATGATTTCATTCTAGGCATCACATAGACAGGCAAATTTGTGGTATTTATAACCTCTCTACCCATTTCTAACAACCCTGTATAGTGACCTGAATGGGCATGAGTAATAAAAATTCCATCTGGAATTATTCTATTAACTTTCTCATTGATAATCTGAATCTGGTCTCTAAAATTTGGAGTAATATCAATTAACCAAAATTTATTTTTTATTGAATCAATGATACTCAAACAACTGACAAATCGCTCATTTTTTATTATCCCACTACAACAGGTTAATTCACACCCTGGTTGCGGGTAACCTCCATCTTGCAATGTTCCTAAAATCGTCACTGTATTATTCACTTATCAATTCCAAATTCATTTAATTTTTATTTAATCTATTAACTGAAAAACCTATTTACTAATCTACATTTTTTTACACTATAACAAAAAAACCCCTCATTTACAGAGAGGTTTTCTGTTATCGGGTAATTCTATAATGAGTGTACTTTAATTACCTAAAATAATGCCAACGAGTGAAACTACGTCTAGAACATTAAGATTACCATCACTATTAATGTCAGAGCTGAAATATTGGAAATCATCTGGAACCTCATTCCCGAGGATGAAACCTACCAATAAAACAATATCAAGTACATTGATTTGTGCATCATTATTTATATCACCTAAAACTTGTATTGGATAACATGTACCACCTCCACAATCTTCTGTGCAGAACCAGTCTCCATAAAATCCATCACAAAAACAGGATGATGGAACACACTCCTCTTCTAAGACAATACATTCATATCCTTCATCACAACCAGTCTCAAAACAACCTGCAGGATTCTCACTCATGCAGTAGGCTGATGTACATGTACCATTTATACATTGTGCATATGGCTCTGCCGAACAGTCACATACTCCACCAGCACATCCATCATTATACCACATATTAGCTAAAGCAGTTATTTCTTCTTCTGGATAAATCGAATCGTTTACAGAATAATGACATCCACCAAGTCCAATATCACAGTGACCCCATACTGCCACACAATCATTATCAAATTCACATGTAGCATATTCACCAGTATAAAGGCTTTCATACGACGCTTCAATATCATCACAAGTAACCGTTTCGGGGATTAAACTGATGACTAAATCCGAGATTTCATTAGAACTAAAACCATTTGTAATATTCTCGTGATAGGCTACCTCACCTTGCGAATTGAGAATAAATAAATCTCTCTGAGCAGCACCCCAATTTCCCCATGTTCCAAATGGTGATATATCAGCACATACACCTACATCAGAGCCTGAAGTCCAATTATCTAGGTAATTTATCTGTGATGATTTACCAATACCCACTAACTGAATTTGATCAAAACCTTGATCTATTAAATTTTCATACATTGAATTTAACTGCCCGAACCGAGCAGTACATGTTCCTCAGTTATAGTGCCCAAAATAATGCAATGTAACCTGATCTGTATAATACGATGGGCCAATTGTATTACCAAAAGTGGTAGACGTAGAATTTAAGTCCTCAAGAGAATAGCTATTTTGAGCAACAATAATTCCTAGAGAGATAACTATTAATAAATAATAAAATATTTTCTTCATCATTAACCTTTCCTTAACATTCAAGAAATTTACCCTCTAAGCACATTGAGAAAATATAATGAATCAATTTAATTCTCTCCCCGGTCTATATACCTTCTCAAGATTGGCTTTAATACTTTTTAATTCACGCCATACGGGTTTGAGTTTTCGTTCTACAAATAATTTGGTTTGGTCTGCATAATGCTTGGAATCTTGGTGTTGTGTATTTGAACCATACTGATGGATACTTTCAGAGGAAACACCGTCTTTTCCCCACTCCACCAACATGAGGAAGGCATCGCCTGCCCACCCCTTAATTTGTCCATTTTCATTGGGTAATCCATATACAGCATGGGCTATATCAGGACCTCCAGCCAAGCCCAAATTCACATCACCCCGAATAAGACGGTTTACATTCCCCCACATCACATCTAATTTTCCATAATGATTATATAAATATGACACCGCATCTGTAAAACTATCCACTAAGATTTCATCAGATATATCATCAGGATGGATTTCCATAAACCAACCAAATGAAATAATAGGTAATGATGCATTCAAATTTTCAATATCCGTATTCAAATCCCATGACTTTAGAATCTCAATACCTTGAATCATCTTTTCATCTTCAAATTTAGATGACATTGCCACCAATCGATGAACAAAGAGTGACATATAAGAGTCATCAGAATATTTTAAATCATATTTATAATCTTCAAACTCTTGACGAGAAATTTGCTCATCGCTACCAAATAACTCCATGGCGCGTAATCCACGATTCGACATTCTACTTTCAATCCCCAATGTTTCAGAATAAAGAGACCTATCTGGATTTTCATCACCGGTGGTGGTCATGAATGGGGTATTATTACAATTTTGAATAAATCCTGATTTGGGATTCATTACTTGAGGGAGTTCTTCAAAGGTGAGATATTCACTCCATAGTGTTTCAGAGGTATTCCCCGGGAGTACTCCAGACCAATCAAATCCCTCAGCTCGCTTGGGGAGTTTAGCCGAATACACAAAGAAAATATTGCCGTCTTCATCGGCATATCCAGAATTAAACATGGGCACTGCAATCATCTCCATGGCCGTTTTCCATTCATCAAAGTTTGATGCCTTATTCATTTTATACCATTGTTCCACCATTTGAATATTATCATAATTTGCAATTCTCACTGCATAAGTGGCATGTTTTCCTTTCATTACGGGGCCATGCACCGACCATAATGCTTCCTTATAAAATGTCCAATTAAAAAGACCAAACAATCTTACCTCAATGGGTACATCTTTCACCTTAAAACGTTTCCAATCTTCGTCAAATTTGTATAAATATGGGTCTTTAGGATGTAATTCTAATTCATACACATCAATGAGATCTGGTGCATTCACCGTATGTCCCCAACCCAAATGGTCATTATGTCCCACCAATACTACGGGAGAACCGGGGAAAAGTCCACCAATCATATTCCAACCCTCTTCACTATGGATATGGGCTTCGTACCATGCAAATTGACCATCCCATGGTTGATGTGAATTGATGGCTAAGCGAACCTTATTATCCTCAGACCGACTTGGTGCCACGGCAAATACATTTGAGCCCTTGGTGTATTCTGATTCTTTTACGGATTTGGCCACATCCCGTAAATCATGCTTCACATTAAAATCATGAGGGGGTCGCTCCATCATATTTGCAAGCACATTATGCACACCAAAGAATAAGGGTGTCTTATGTACAAATCCAGCAATAATATCTTTCTCATTCACCGGATATACTCCTGGCAAAACTTCTTCTGGATGTTCCTTCATATACTGATTTATTCCATCAGAATAACTATTACAAATGGCCTGTGTTTCAGGTGATAGTTGAGTATGATAATACTTATTTACTTTGGGCCAAATTTCTAACAATTGAACCATGTAATCATTGGGTGCCTGACTCTTGCCATATACGGATGCCAATTTACCTCTGGCCGCTAAAAGGGCCCCTTGAATATTGGCCAAATCATCCTCGGCATGGGCATAGGCAAGACCAAAAGCCGCATCCACATCTGTTTCACCAAAAATATGAGGTACTCCCCAGGTGTCTCTATAAATGGTCACATTATATTTTTCAGGATGATGATCTAATGCAGGAGCAGGAGCATGTGAGCATCCTGCAATAAAAAGAATAATTGCCAGTGAAAATATCTTAATTAATTTCATGTGTAACCTTAGTAAGTAATACCGTAACGGCGATAAAGTTTGCTGAGTAGCCAAAGGGGGCCAATAAGTAGAAATTGTACATCTTTTAAGAATGAGGGCTTTTTGCCTTCAATTTTGTGGCCGTAGAATTGGCCAATCCATGCCACTACAAAAATTGCAGTTGCAGTTTTCCACAGTGAAAATGGTAATGAGGCCAATAAATTTACACCAAAGAGCATTAACGCACTCACAGAAATCATTCCTGCAAATAATGGTATAGATAGAAAAAAATAATATATAGATGCAAAAACCACCAATGCAAAACCCCAATGGTTTATGATTGGATACTGATTTAAAATTGCTATATTAAGGGGGAGTAATGATAATAATGCAACAAAGCTCAGCATAATTAGGGGAACGCAAATCCAATGTATTTTTTTATTTAATGGATGTTGATGGCTTTCACCGTATTCATCTAACAAGTGCTGTGCAGATTTCATTATTTACCCCTCTATGTGTATTATTATCAGAATATTTAACAGTTTAAATATATTAACGTGATGAATATAAAAAAGCTACTTATTTGTATCCGGTTGTGTCCAGATGTTACATGTAATAATCTAATTGAATTCAGGACAAACTAAGTCTTTAAACTCACAATATTCACAGTGATACCCCGTTTTTGCATCAAATTCTTTTGCCCTAATTTTGTCTGCAATTTTCTCAATTTCATCTTTCATTTGGACTAATTCATCCAATTCAAATTTAACTGAGGTTTCAATTTCTTCATGTCGTAAAGAGAGAAGGGCTAATTTTTCTGCAAGCATTTTTTGCTTATTTCCATCTTCTACTTCAATCCCATCATAAAGTAAAAATAATGCATAAACCGTAAGCTGAATATCTTTCTTTAACTCTTTTGATGAAAGCTGTTTTTTAGATGTCTTATAATCATAAATTTCAACATGACCATCCTTAGTCACATCAATTCGGTCACATTTACCATTTATAGTACAATTCTTAAGTTTAAAACTGAACGCTTCCTCTACAAATTGAGGATGCACTGGATTCGCCTGAAAATATGCAAAATAGTTCTCTAACATAGTTACCGCATCTTTTTTATACTGCTGTTCCTCTTGCTTATATTCAAATCCGTCGGTAGTCCAATATTGATCAAGTAGTGATAATAATTCAATTTGAGTGGTCATCTTTTTCTCATGAAAAATTTCTAATACTTTATGGATAACAGACCCCAATTGAAAGTATGGTTTTTTTACCAATAACGGAATTTTATCAATTTCCTTAAACCGATATTGTAAGGGACATTTATCATAGGTTGAAATTTTGGTAGCGGACAATGTGAGTTCAGTGGGGATGGGTAGAATTTCTTCATTGTGATAAATATTATCTTCAATTTCAACTTTATAGGGATTATCATCCCATTGAGGCGTTACGCCATTTTTTATTTCTTTTATACATTGGATGGAATGAACTAAATGATGCGCATCATTCCATTTTTCAAATGTAATTGCATCTAACAGTTTATTCTCAAATGTGGAAATGAGTGTGTCTAATTTTTCAACTTCTGTGGATTCTGTCATAATCTTCTTTCGTTCTATAAATTCAGATGAAATATCTTTTATAAATTTTGATTGACGTTTTTCTGTGGTCATAAGTAGTAATGAATTTTCTGCTCGGGTAATGGCCACATAAAAAATACGTCTTTCCTCTTCAATATGAAGGTCTTTCATGCTACGGTCACCCACTTCCCAATTACGCCAATTGGCTGGCAAAAATTGAATTAAGGGCTTATTTTGATGATTGAGTGGAAACCCTGCAGAGACTAAAAATGGGATAATGACATGAGAAAATTCTTTACCCTTAGACTGATGCACCGTCATAATTTGCACTCCATTGAGCACATCATCTGTCCATGTTGGTACTACCGAAATATCGTTTACTTCCCATGAAATATTGATGTATCGAACAAATTGATTAAAATCGGAGTTTGGGTACGACTGTTCATAATTTGTTATATGATTTAAGAGCTGATTTAATATTTGAATATTAATTTCTGATTGGTGGTTTTCAACGTGGATATTATCTTTGTACACCCCACTCCATTTAACAATTCTTTCTGTGATTTTTAAAATATCATTTTCAGGGAGAATCTCTAAAATTGAAATAATTTCATCGAACCATAATTTAAACTCTTTATTTTTAAAGTTATAATTTTTCATCAATTCAGATAGACTTCTGGATTTATTATATTTTAGTCTTTCTGTGAATTCAAATGCCAGCTCCACCCCAAATTTATTCTTAATCAGTCGATAAATAGATTGTCCCCAATAGCTGGTTTTCCCCAAAATTTGGAATCCACAAATCACATCTTTTATCAAATTATTTTCAAATAGTCTTTCTGCATAATATTGGTTTTTGATTCGATTTATAGATAAAAATTCTGACACTAATTTGCAATTTTTATGGGTGCGGGAAAGAATGGCAATTTGGTTTAGGTTTACTCCTGACGCAATATTTGACTCAATTTCTACTTTTAATTGTGCCATTTGCTGATCTTTGGTACCCTCATACAGTTTAGGAATAAATGATGATTCCCTTTGAGAGTGGAGCTCCCCTTTTTCAACGCGATCGGGATTATATTGAATTATCTCATTAGCAAGTTTCAAAATGGGCTTTGTAGAACGATAATTTTCCATTAATGGAATTTCTGCGTATTCTGGATTTCCATCATATCTGGATTTAAATCCACTTACATTTTGAATATTTGCGCCGCGAAATGAGTAAATACACTGATCATCATCCCCCACTACCGTAATGTTATTTTGAGGTTGTGCTATCACATTAATCACTTGGCTTAAGGCATGATTATTATCTTGAAATTCATCTACAATAATATGTGTATATCTATTTTGAAGTGTAGTTTTGACTTTTTTACTATTTAAAATTAACTGCCAAAGATTCGAAATCATATCCCCATAATCAATACGATTCTCATCCTTTTTCCACTGCTGATATAATGGGTAAATCTGGATAGCATCCATGAGCTGAAGGTAATGCTCAACTTCCTTATCGTCATCCTCCTCTCTCTCAACTATTTCTACACATTGTTCCAATAATTGATTCAATTTTTCATGGGTAAAAAGTTCTTCTCTGAATTGATCAAAAATGGTCTTTAATGTTTTGATGGCATCAATTGGATTTCGACGAAAGAGCTCACTATGTATATAATCTAATTCATTAAAATGTTCACGGATGAGAAAGTTTATTTCTGAATCATTCATCAGATTGGGGCTATATAATAAATTTAGCTCTGATTTAAATTCATCGATAACAGATTGGGCAAATGAATGAAATGTAGATGCGTGAATATTTTCACCATCTGTGCCTATTTTTTCCACTAGCTTTTCTTTTAAATGGTCAGCTGCTTTCACTGAAAAAGTGAGAGCTAATATGGAGGACGGTTCCACATTCAATTCAGAAATTAAAAAAGCCATCCGTTGTACGATAGTGGTGGTTTTCCCCGTTCCGGCACCAGCTAATATGAGCAATGGTCCAGAAGGATGTTCTTTGGCTTTTTGTTGTTGAGCGTTAAGTTGCATTTCTAAACGGTTTGATTGTTGATATTCTACACATTATCATGAAGAAATATTAACCAATTAATGATTATTAGGGAAATAAAAAAGCCCAGCAACGCTGGGCTTTTTTAAAATCTATACTAATTGAATATTATTTAATTAGCATAAGTTTTTGTGATTGTGTTTCTGCTTGAGTAGAAACGGTCACAAAATAAATACCGCTGGGTTGATCTGTAGCATCCCATATTACATTATGGAAGCCCTTACTGAATTGACCTTCAGCCAATACAGCCATTTCACGACCAGCAATATCATATACAATTACACGTACATCCGCATCATTAGATAAACCAAATTCAATATGTGTACTTGGATTAAATGGATTTGGATATGCCTCTTGTAACACAATGGATGATGGGAATACTACATTCTCCATCACACCCACGGTATAGAGTTCATTATTGGTCCATACAGGAAGATTTCCAGAAAGGACGAACGTTTCCCCTGTGGTTTCACGAATCACCTTAAATGTAGGTGTTTCACCATTTTCTAGATATCCTGCAGTTTCAACAAAGCCATCATAACCCATTACAGGGATGTCTGTGTAAGCACCATTCCATTGACGCGCACCCACTAACACATTACCATTATAGGCCATGACCCAATCACCTTCTTGAATTGATTCACCATCCAACACAATATCTTCTACAAAGTAGAATGCTTGTAGGGTGGATTGATCATAGTCAACTCCAGCGGGGGCTTTTTGAATCTCAACAGGGATTGATGATCTTAACAGTCCATCTGGAATATTAAAACTGAAAGCAATAGCATCACTAAGTTTAACCCAGTATCCATTAGTCCCTTGCCATTGGGTCAGACTACCTACCCAACCTAAAACGGGATTAGGACTTGCAGCCACACCTTCTCCAATAATACCAGTGAAAAAGTCTTCAACATCATCAGGTATACCTTCACCAATTCCCACAGATCCTCCATATGGGAATGAAATCAGATTTGCACCAGAATGCAAATCATAAACCAATCCTGGATCAAGGGGAGTTGCCTCACATACAGACATAAGTGCTGACTCTTGAATCTTCACCCAATACCCTGATGTTTCTTCAAATTCAGTCAAACTACCCACCCAACCCAATACAGGGTTTGGACTTGCTGCCACACCTTCTCCAATTACACCGGTAACATTACCTTCAAGTGAAGACATGATATTTGCGACTGAGCGATCTTCTGGAAGTGCGTACAAACTAATAAGGTTTGCACCTCCATGTAAATCAATTTCTACACAAACGGTAGTTTCACATGGCTCAAGGCCTGTATTACCACCTACACAGTCATTACAGTCATCGTAGAAAGCTGAGCCAAAACAGTCATCATTACAATCCATGGCATAATTGCCACCGTCACATTCCCCGCAATCATCTACTACTGATGTCCCAAAACAAACACCTGAACAATCCATATCAGCATTACCACCATTACATACGCCACAATCATCCAATGAAGCAGAACCGTCACAATCGCCAGCACAATCTATTTCTGCAATACAGTTACCCTCACAGTCATAGTTTTCTGCAGGTGGGTTTCCATCACAGTCACAAGCACCATCTGCAATACCATCTCCTCCACATACACCACATTCATCAATAACCGCAGAGCCGAAGCACTCACCAGCACAATCTTGGTCAGCATTGCCACCATTACATACTCCACATTCATCAATTTCTGCAGAACCTCCACATTCACCGGCACAGTCAAAGAAATTTGACCCACAATCAGGATGTTCATCTGAACAATCTGCAACCATA
>Ga0208879_1001962_pt1 | contig 18718 bp, 17 predicted proteins | sample Knorr_S15_td_Bot_FD_185605 | JGI IMG/M metagenome (GOLD analysis project Ga0208879, IMG submission 185605) | Marine microbial communities from Southern Atlantic Ocean transect - Knorr_S15_td_Bottom_ad_5009_LV_A (SPAdes) (version 2) | ecosystem: Environmental > Aquatic > Marine > Oceanic | place... | reverse complement strand
AATCCTGCAACTGTTGATGCTTTTTGGCCAATCGCTACATAAATACAGAATACAGGCTCTCCTTTATCATAAAATTCTTTTTGGTTGATAATTGTATCAATAGCTACAGCTGTTTTTCCTGTTTGCCGATCACCAATAATTAATTCTCTTTGCCCTCTTCCAATAGGAATCATAGCATCAACTGCTTTAAGCCCCGTTTGTAAAGGCTCATCTACCGGTTGACGATAAATAACTCCAGGTGCCCTTCTTTCAATAGGCATCTCAAAAGTTTCTCCTGTAATTGGTCCTTTTCCATCAATAGGATTTCCCATTCCGTCAAGAACTCTTCCTAGCATTCCTTCTCCAACATTAATGGATGCAATTTTTTTGGTTCTTTTAACAGTATCGCCCTCTTTAATTCCTTTAGAAGGACCTAAAAGTACCACTCCAACATTATCTTCTTCAAGGTTTAACACAATTGCTTGTAGTCCGTTTTTAAATTCAATTAACTCCCCTGATTGAGCGTTTGTAAGTCCGTAAATTCTTGCAATTCCGTCTCCTACTTGTAATACTGTACCAACTTCTTCTAGTTGAGCTTCTGATTTAAAGCCTGAAAGTTGTTGTCTTAATATTGCCGATACTTCAGCTGGTTTTACTTCTGCCATTTTTTTATATTTTTAAAAGTCCTGTAAATAAAGGTTTTTGTTAAATTTTTGTTTGAGTTCAGAAATAGCGCTAGAAACACTAGCGTCTAGTTGCTTATCTCCCATTCTGATGATTGCTCCTCCTATTATTGATTCATCTACAACTTCAGTTAATTCTACATCATGCTCTCCATGTTTTCTGATGAATTTTATAACCTCTAATTTTAACTTTTCATCAAGAGGGTTGGCGGTTGTAACTGTGGCTGTTTCAATTTTCTTATGAATTTTATACTGATTTATGAAACTCTTAGCAATTGAGGCTAATAAATTTTCTCTCTTCTTAGTAGTAATAATATTGACAAACGTCATGCTTGTTTTTCCTAACTTATTTGCAAATATCTCCTCTAAAATTTTTAATTTTTGATCTGTTTTTACAATTGGGCTTTTTAGTAATAATGAAAACTCTTTACTCTGTGAGCATATTCCGTCAAGTAGAATCATATCATTGTACGACTCTTCAAGTGAGTTTTGCTCTATTGTTAATTGCAATAAAGCTTTCGCATATCTAATTGCTACTCTTGATTGCTTCATTTTACTTGGTTAAGTTCACTACTTTTAAGAGCGTTTTCAATTAACTCTTTTTGTTTATTTTTATCAGACAATTCTGATTTTAATATTTTTTCTGCCATTTCAATTGCAAGGCCTGCAATATGATTTTTTAACTCTACTAATGCTTTCATTTTATCATTATTTATCTGGCTTTTAGCTGAAATAATAATTTTATCTGCCTCAACAGTCGCATTTTTCTTTGCCTCTGAAATTATAGTTTCTTTTATTTCTCTTGCTTCTTTTAAAAGTAGGTCCCTTTCTTTTTTGGCCTCTATTAATATTCTTTGATTATCCGCATTTAATGATGCCATTTCCTCTTTGGCTTTATCAGCTGCTTTTAAAGCATCTTCAATGCTTTTATTTCTTTCATCAATAGAATCTAATATTGGTTTCCAGGCGAATTTTTTTAAGACTATTAATAGTAGGGTAAATACTATTGTAGTCCAAAAAATTAATCCTATTTGTGGTGTTACTAATTCCATAATTTACTTTTTTGTTAATTCCCTGTTACCAACCGTAACAGGGAATTTTTATTTAAAAACTTTGTGTTTTAACTTCCTTGCATTAGAGCAACAACCACACCAAATAATGCAACGCCCTCAACAAGAGCTGCTGCAATAAACATATTGGTTTGAATCATTCCTGAATGTTCTGGTTGTCTTGCCATAGCTTCAAGAGCTTTGCCTCCAATCATACCGATTCCGATACCAGCTCCAATAGCTGATAGCCCTGCTCCGATTGCTGCAATTCCTTTGATTTCTTCCATTTTAATTGTTTTTAGTTAAATAAATTTGTTAATAATTAGTGATCTTCTTTTACCGCCAACCCAATAAATACAGCTGACAATAAAGTAAAAATATACGCTTGTAAAAAAGCTACTAATAACTCTATAAGACTTATAAATAGCACGAATAATACAGATATTGGAGCAACTGCCCAGCCTGCCCCTACATTTTCTCCATTGTTTGATGCAACAAAAATTAAGGATACCAGGCTCAAAATTATAATATGGCCTGCTGTAATATTTGCAAATAACCTTATCATTAATGCAAATGGTTTTGTGAAAATTCCAAAAATCTCAATAGGTATCATAATTGGCAATAACGCCAAAGGTGTCCCTGGAGGCTTTACAATATGGAGCCAATAATTTTTATTAGCTGAAAAGATGATAATCAAAAATGTAAATACTGAAAGCACTAATGTAACGGAAATATTACCAGTAACATTAGCAGAGCCTGGAAGCATTCCTGTTAAATTATTAATAAGAATAAAGAAAAATACAGTAAGTAAAAATGTTGTGTATTTTTTATACTTAGGACCAATATTAGCTTTAATGATATCGTCTCTAACAAATAATATTACGGGTTCTAAAAATGCTTGCACTCCTTTTGGGGCTAGTTTGTTTTTTCTATATCCGGATGAAGCTGTTTTTAAAAGGAAAAATAATAGTAAGACGGACATTAGCATTGATGCTACATTTTTTGAAATTGAAATGTCAATAAATTGCTTTCCATTTTTTTCGTGAATATGACTGTGCGAATCAATCTGGTATACTCTATCTCCTTTTACTACATCTGAATGCCCATGATTAAAGGCTGAAGACATAAAAATATCTAAACTCCCTTCAGTATACAGAATTACAGGAAGAGAAATAGTCATAGAATTTTCTCCTTCTCCCCATAAATGCCATTCATGTGAATCCGAAATATGATGCAGTATTGCTGGTGTTGGATTGTAAGCCTCTTTTTTAGCGGTCTCTTTTGGGTGGTTTTCAGCAAAAATAGGTGCAGTTGAGTAAAAGCTCAATAAGAACAAAAGAGTTGGGATAAATATAATTTTTTTCATTTTATTTTTATGGCCTTAAAATCGGCTGCAAAATTAAATAAATATTTAGTTATACTTGGAAAATTAAGATTTATTTACACATTTACTTTATCCTGGTTTTTAAGCAAAATATTCATTTCAAAAAAGAGATAAACAAAGTAGATAATGAAAAAATTATATATGTAAATATTATCAGACTTGCTGTACTTTAAAATAGTCGGTAATAAAAAAATAATACACACACAAATTCTAAAAAAATTAATGGCTAAAAAATGAAATGGAGTGCTGTTTTTAATTTTAGCAACCTTTTTTTTAATGACGGTTGTAAAGACAGATAGGAAAAATAAAAATAATTGAATGCCAAAAATACTTTTAAAAGGAATGTCTAGTTTATAAAAGCCAACAATCAAGTAGTTTAGAAATAATAAAAAAATAAGTAGTACTGCTTTGTTTTTCTTAATGGTCATTTGTTATTTTATTAAAAACAAAATACAAGGAAAAAGCAATTGACAGTAATGAAAAAATAATAGTAAAAATTGGTAAATTAAAATTGTTTTTTGAATCAAGAAAATCTCCAAAAAAAGTGCCTGCTAAAATAATAACTGCCATTTGCAATGTCAATGACGAATACTTAATGTAGGGGTTAAGCTGATTTTTCTTTTTTTTCTGATTCTCCAGCATCTTTTATATCTTTAATTACAGCCCCCATGCTACACGAGCCCGTGAATGAGGCGCCTGGCTCAATTGATAGTTTATTAGTGATAATATCACCATTTAATTTAGATGTGGCTTTTAAAGACAATAATTGAGAAACTGTAATTTTTGCTTTAAGCGTTCCTGAAATATCTGCATTTTTACAAGCTACAGCCCCTTCAATAACACCCTCTCTTCCTAATACTACCTTCCCCTCAGTGCTTACTGACCCCTTTAATGTTCCGTCAATTCTAATGTCTCCTTTTGATTGTACGTCTCCTGTAATTATTGTTCCGGCACCAATCATGTTAACTGCTGCTGAAGCTTCTGTTTTTTTCATTGATTCTTTTTTGTTTGTAAACATCTTATTTTGGTATTTGTTTGCACAAAACTAATAAAATAATTTACCTCTTTTAGTTATTGTCTAAATAATTCTTTTTAAAGAAGTTGTAATACCCTATCGTGTCTTTATTTTTATAAAACTCTTTAAAATTATCAAAGGAAATTCCCATAATTCTGTAGTTCGATTTATTCAATTCTTTATAGATTGATTGATTAGCGATTAATAATTGATTGTAAATAACTACATCTGATGCGCTATCAAATGTTTTAATCATAAGCAGATGCCTGTCTAGCCCCATCATCATTGCGCTAATTTCAAATACTTCATTTTCAAAATCTGTTGCGTGAAAATCAGAAATAAGTGTTTTAAGATAATTAAGATCCACTCCTTGTTTTGGCATAATAATAATTGACATGTGTTGAGTGTTGCTTTTAAAAAGATAATCATAGCCTGATATAGCAATCTCATTGGCTTTATTCATTTTTGAAGGGTCGTTAATTGATGCTAAAAGATATTGAGCTTCTTTGCCGATTTTTGTTTCTGAATCAATGCTTACAATGGATTCTAATTCCTTTTTTAGTTTTATGGTATCATTAATTCCGGCAAAAGAAAGTGCTCTTAAAAGCATATATCTTGTTTTGTACTCATTTTCTAATAGCTGTATTGTTGATGAAATTACCTTTGTGTAGTTTTTCTCCAAATAATCTTGATAGGTCGATTGATAGCTCAGCTCTAATTCATTTTCTTTATTTACTAATTCTTCTTTAAAATTAGGATTAGTTAGTAGTTTGGCGTATACACTATTAGGATAGTATTTTAATAATAGTGTTTTTGTGTTTGATGCTTTAGCGGTATTGTTTTGATTAAGATAATTTGTGTAAATATTATAATACACCAATGGGCCGTATTGCTTATCGTCAGGGAAGCGGGATAGTATCCCCTCAAACATAGTTGTGCTTTTTTGGTATTCCTTTAAATCTTCTTTATAAATTACCCCTGCTTGGTAGGATGCTTCTTTTATTTGTGTGTCTGACGCTTTAAAATCTTCTTCTGTTTTCGGTAATTTATCTAAATAATAATTAGGGCTTCTTTTATTTTCACTAGTAACAACTGTGGTGGAGTCAGTTGTTGTTGAGTCAGTAGTGAAATCAATTGATATTTTTTTATTTTTTCTTCTCCAATCGTCTTCTAATTTTCTTTTTCCCCATTTTTTTCTGAATTCGGACATCCCAAAACTTAAGGTTGCTGGATTATAAAAATACCACCTCCCTCCTGATGTGTTGTTTCCGAATTGCTCCCCTCTTCCTCCGTTTCTATTATTTTCATACATCATTTGTTGTCTTACTCTTTCGGTTTCCAATTGTTCTTTTTCTCTCTCAACCTCAGCTTGTATAATTTGATTAATTATTTTATTTAGCTCTCCTGATGGTAGTTTTGCTAACATCTGTAAGCTGTCTTGTAAATTTATTATATCTAACTGTGTGATAAGATCAGTTAAAACTTCATGTTTTTCTTTAACTTGACTGTACATCCTAAAATCTTCATGCATATAATAGATGGTACTATCATAATATAGTTTAGCGGCTGTATATGTCGATCTGTTATATTCTATTTTCCCTAACGATAAAAACGACATTGCTTTTTGAGCAACATTTTGCACACTGTTTATGGTAGATAATAAATAGTTGTCAATTGCCGAAAGCGTGTCATTATTATTAATATCTATCTCCGCTAAAGTATAATAAATCTGATCTAGGTATTCTTTATTTTTATCATCTTTTGTCATTTTTAAAAGCTTCTGACGCATTTTATCAAGATCTCTACTTCCGGATTCTAAGGAGCGAGCTAAATTCATTTTAGCATTAAATACCATTTCGTATTCTGGGCTTGCCTTTAACACCCTTTCGTATTGTTGTTTTGCTTTTTTATGGTTATTGTTTTGCTGATAAATTTGAGCCATAATATAATTATATCGTACTTTTTTTCTTTTCCTTTTAATGAGTTTTTCTAGCTTTCCTAATTGTTCCAATGCTAAGGGAAGGTTGTTTTGTTGCAGGTAATAGTCTGCACTGACTTTTGCAAGTTCTGTGTCGAGTTTTTTAGGGAATTTTATTTCGTTTTCAACTTCATCCAATTCCATTTCTGCAGCCATAAAATCTTGTTTTTGCACATAACTTCTTATAAGCCACAAAGATGCCTTAAAGCGAATCTCATTTTTTTTATATTCATTTTTTATAAAGCTAAATGTTTTTATTGCTTCATCAAATTCTCCTTTATAAAAGTACGCTTTCCCTACTAAAAGGTAATTGTCGTCAATCCATTTACAATATTCTTTACCTTTTATTTTCATGGAATGCCTTTGAATAACAATTGATCCTTTTTTAATTGCCTTATCCATATAAGAGTGTGTGTTTTTAGCTTTCGCTAAATCGCCAATTTTATATAATGGTAGGATTGTTGTGTAATCATCAATATAGTTTTTATGGATTTTTTTTACTCCTGATTTTATACTTTCATTTCCATTGAAATACCCATTATACTTAGCGGTAGTATTGTGGTATTGTCTACTTACCCAAGATTTTTTCTTTGTCGAACATGATGATAGAATTAGCAAAACTGCTAACAAAAAACATAAACTAATATGGTGTGTTTTTGTCTTCACTTGGGTACTAAACTTCTTTTATTAATAATTATTTTATGGCTAATCCTAAAATTCTCGCAAATATGCCTATATTTTTATGATATTTGCAAACATTATGCAAGATATCGGAGAGGGTAAAAAATATTGGAGTAAATTATTACATAAATATCGATTTGTAATAATGACAGATAGTTCTTTTGAAGAAAAGCTTTCTTTAAAGCTATCACGATTGAATGTATTCGCTTTTTTAGGGGTTTTTATATTTGGTTGCTTTTTTTGCACCTTATTATTAATTGCCTACACTCCATTAAATGAGTATGTCCCTGGAAAATCAAGCAAAGAGGTGCAGAGAAGCTTAATTCAACTTGCATTAAAATCTGACTCTTTACAAAGCGCCATAGACAATAGAGATGTTTATTTGCAAAACATAAACAATATCATAAATGGAAATGAGCTTGTGGTTGTAGAGCAATACAATGCTCAAAACACCAAAATTGAAGAAGATATTAATTTTGAGAAATCTATTGAAGACTCTTTGTTAAGAGCTTCTGTTGAGGCTGAAGATAAAAGTTCTATTTATATTAAAGAAAAGGATGGGCGTGAGTTTTTACTGTTTTTTACGCCAGTTTGGGGAGTAATAAGTGATGGTTTTAATGCTCAAACTAAACATTTTGGTATCGATTTAGTAGCTAAAGAAAAGTCTAGGATTAGTAGTGTTTTAGATGGAACCGTTATTATTAGCCATTGGACAACTGAAACGGGTTATGTTATTGTTGTACAGCATAAAAATGACTATTTATCACTGTATAAACACAATTCTATTTTATTAAAAACAGTAGGGGATTTTGTGCTTGCTGGGGAGCATATTGCTGTTATTGGTAATTCTGGAGAGCTCTCATCAGGGCCACATTTGCATTTTGAACTCTGGCATAAAGGAGCGCCTGTTAACCCAAAAGACTATATTTCTTTTTAAGTATGAATATAAAAGCAGCTCTTAGTTTACCGTTTGCAAAATATATTGTCAACAAAAACAAGAGGTGGAAAAATAATGCGGTAAAAGTTCAGAATAGTCTTTTATTGTCGCTGGTAAAACAAGCTAAAAACACACAATTTGGGAAAGATCATAATTTTTCTGAAATCACAAATTATGCTGATTGGAAAAACAATATTCCTGTACGAGATTATGAAGATTTGAAAGGTTATGTACAAGAAATAGTTGACGGAAAAGAAAATGTGCTTTGGCCAGGGAAACCCCTTTATTTCTGTAAAACTTCAGGTACAACTTCAGGCACAAAATATATTCCTATCAGTAAGGAGTCTATGCCACATCATATTACTGCTGCTCGTGATGCGATATTGAGTTATATTGCAGAAACCAAAAACACATCCATTGTAAATGGAAAAATGATTTTCCTGCAAGGAAGTCCTGAACTTACAAAAACTGGAGATATTCTTACAGGAAGACTTTCGGGGATTGTAGCGCATCATATTCCTGCTTATTTAACAAAAAACCGATTACCTTCTTTTAAAACTAATTGTATTGCTGATTGGGAAACAAAAGTAGATGCAATAGTTGATGAAACTCTTCCAGAAAAAATGAGTTTAATCTCTGGAATCCCACCCTGGGTACAGATGTATTTTGAAAAGTTACAAGATAAAACAGGAAAGCTCATAAAAGATATTTTTCCAAAATTTGACCTTTTTATTTACGGAGGAGTAAACTATGAGCCTTATCGAAAATCCTTTGAAAAATTAATTGGAAAACAAGTTGATGGGGTTGAGCTGTATCCTGCTTCAGAAGGCTTTATTGCTTATCAGGATTCTCAAAAAGAGGAGGGAATGTTGCTGTGTGTTAATCATGGAATATTTTATGAATTTATTCCTTCTGATGAATTTTTTAACGAAAATCCAAGTCGTATTTCTTTGGTTGACGTGAAGGTTGGTGTAAATTATGTAATCCTCCTAAATACTGATGCTGGGCTTTGGGCTTATAATATTGGGGATACGATTAAATTTGTTTCGGTTGATCCGTATAGAATTGTTGTAAGCGGTAGAATCAAGCACTTCACCTCAGCATTTGGCGAACATGTAATTGCTGAAGAGGTAGAAAAAAGCCTAGAAAAAACAATTGAAAAGCACACTGCACAGGTCAATGAATTTCATGTTGCTCCTGTGGTAAATCCTGAAAATGGTTTGCCTTACCATCAGTGGTTAATTGAGTTTGAGTCGCAAGCTGAAAATTTAGCACTTTTTACTAAAATGCTTGATGATGAGTTGCAAAGCCTAAATACTTACTATAAGGACTTGATTAGTGGTGGAATTTTAAAACCTTTGCAAATAACTATTATTCCTAAAAACGGATTCAGAAATTACATGAAATCAATAGGGAAATTAGGGGGGCAAAACAAAGTGCCAAGACTGGCAAACGACAGGAAGATTGCAGATAAATTAATGGTGTTTTAAATGAAAGAAAATAAAAAACAAATAGCAATTTTAGGGTCAACTGGCTCAATCGGCACACAGGCTTTAGAAGTTATAAGTGAGCATTCTGATTTGTTTGAGGTGGAAGTGTTAACTGCAAACAATAACAGTGCTTTATTAATTGAGCAAGCCAAAAAGCACAAGCCTAATACGGTTGTTATCACTAATGAAGATAAATACAAAGAGGTAGATGATGCTCTTTTTAATTTAGGTATAAAAGTATTTTCTGGACAACAATCCTTAAAAGAAGTGGTTGAGGGAGAAAAAATTGATGTTGTCCTAACTGCTTTGGTGGGGTATTCTGGTTTAAAACCAACCATTCATGCCATCAAATCTGGTAAAAATATTGCTTTAGCTAATAAGGAAACTTTAGTGGTTGCTGGGGATTTAATCACCAAGCTCTGCCTAGAATATGGTGTTTCAATTTACCCGGTTGATTCAGAACATTCTGCTATTTTTCAATGCCTAGTTGGAGAGCAATACAATCCTATTGAGAAAATTTATTTAACAGCATCAGGAGGTCCTTTTAGGGGGAAATTGAGAAGCGATTTACTTAACATTACTAAAGTACAAGCGCTAAAACACCCAAATTGGGAGATGGGGGCTAAAATTACGATTGATAGCGCCAGCATGATGAATAAAGGGTTGGAGGTAATTGAAGCAAAATGGTTGTTTGATTTAAAAGCAGAACAAATTGATGTGGTGGTGCACCCTCAGTCCATCGTCCATTCGGCTGTCCAGTTTGAGGACGGATCCATAAAAGCACAGCTCGGAATTCCTGATATGAAGCTGCCTATACAATATGCTTTAGGCTTTCCAAAAAGATTGCCGAATACTTTTAAGCGTTTCAGTTTTATGGATTACCCAAACTTAACTTTTGAAAAACCTGATTTGGAAACTTTCAGAAATTTACAATTGGCTTATACTGCTATGGGAAAAGGAGGAAATGTGCCTTGTATTTTGAATGCTGCAAACGAAATTGCCGTAGCCGCTTTTCTGAAGGATAAAATTGATTTTTTAAATATGTCCGATTTAATTGCCAATTGTATGGAAAAAATTACTTTTGTTTCCCAGCCCACACTAGCCGATTATGTAGCTACAGATGAGGCAACACGAATATTAGCAAACGAATTATTATAAATGGAATTTTTAATAAAAGCAGTACAACTCATAATGAGTTTATCAATCCTGGTAGTGCTACATGAGCTAGGACATTTTATCCCCGCAAAATTATTTAAAACAAGAGTAGAAAAATTCTACCTGTTTTTTGACCCTTGGTTTTCGCTTGTAAAAAAGAAAATTGGAGATACGGAATATGGTATTGGGTGGCTTCCTTTGGGTGGCTATGTAAAAATCTCTGGAATGATAGATGAGTCCATGGATAAAGAACAAATGAAAAAACCTCCTGAGCCTTGGGAGTTTAGGGCTAAGCCCGGTTGGCAAAGATTAATAATCATGCTTGGTGGAGTTACGGTAAATTTACTTTTGGGTATTTTTATTTATTCTATGATATTATTTGTTTGGGGGGACAAATATATTTCTAACGAGTCATTGAAAAATGGTGTTGTTTGTTCAGATTTTGCAAAAGAGATTGGCTTTGAAGATGGGGATAAATTAATCTCAATTGATGGTGAAAAAGTTGATGTTTTTTATGATATAATTGGCGAAAGCACAAAATCTATTTATTTGGAAATGATGATCTATAATGATGATGTCTACATTGTAGTTGTTGATAGGGGCGGAAGAAAAGAAGATGTTTTTATTGGTGCTAATTTCATAAAACATTGGAAAAATAGCGGCAGGAAACCATTATTTTCTCCTGCAATAATTGTTAAAATAGCTGATTTTACAAAAAACTCAAGCTCAGAAAAAGCTGGGCTATTAAAGGGTGATATTTTGCTTTCTGTAAATGGTGCTGAAACTAAATATTTTGGCGAGCTTAGAGCTGAACTACAAAATCATAAATCTAAAACTGTGGAGATTGTTGTTTTAAGAAATGATACAAAATTGGTTTTTCCTGTTGAGGTTTCTGCAAAAGGAATGATTGGTTTTGCTAATTCTTCTGGTTTGGAGGCTTCTATAGATAGTTTTGGTTTAGCGTCTTCTTTCCCTGCTGGATATAAGTTAGCAATGAAAGAGCTTGGTGGATATATTAAGGGGATTGGTATGGTTTTTAATTCAGATAATGACCTACATGGTGATGTGGGTGGTTTTGGGGCTATTGGTAGTATGTTTCCTTCTGATTGGAGTTGGGAGAGATTTTGGAGTTTAACCGCTTTTCTTTCTTTAATGTTGGCTTTTATGAATTTACTTCCTATTCCTGCTTTAGATGGTGGGCATGTTGTTTTCTTGCTTTATGAAATAGCTGTAGGGAAACCAGCTCCAGATAAAGTGATGGAATACGCGCAAGGGGTTGGTATGATTTTACTTTTAGGGCTTTTAGTTTTTGCTAATGGGAATGATATTCTAAAACTCTTTTAAAGTGCTCGATACACTAGCAACATACCCTCTTATTATTATTTTTTCGGTAACGATAATTATTTCTTATTTCTTTAATCTTTACGCAAAAAAATCAGGAATTCCTGCAGTTTTGATGCTGATTGGTTTGGGTGTAATTATCCATTACGGGCTTTTGTTGTTTGGGTGGGAATCACTTGATTTAGCGCGACCGCTTGAGGTTTTGGGTGTTATCGGTCTTATCTTAATTGTCTTGGAGGCGGCTCTGGATTTAAAGCTGAAAAAAGAAAAAATAAGTCTTATTATAAACTCTTTTTTGGCGGCACTGTTAGGGCTAGGTGGAACTGCTTATTTGGCTGCATTGGTATTAAATTATATGATGGGGGTTGAGGTGTTGAGCGCATTACTGTATACTATTCCGTTATCTATTTTAAGTTCTGCTATCATCTTGCCTAGCATTGATGAGTTTGAAGAAGAAAAGCGTGAGTTCATGATTTATGAAAGTACTTTCTCTGACATAATTGGGATAATTAGTTTTTATAGTGTACTTGCTATGGTAGGTCCTGATACAAATGAAAGCGTTTATGTTGAGGTGTTTACTAATCTAGTGCTAACGGTTATTTTTTCTGTTATCATTTCTTATGTTCTTATATATATACTTCAAAACATAAAAGGGCATGTGAAATTATTTTTACTAATTGCTATACTTTTATTATTGTATGCGGTGGGAGGAATGTTCCATTTACCATCCCTTATTATCATTCTAATTTTTGGTATAATTTTAAACAACTATAAAATATTTTTTAAAGGGAGATTGATGAAATTATTAGATAAGGAAAGAGTGGAAGAGGTTTTGGGTGATTTTAAAATAATTACCGCAGAATCTGCTTTTATTGTAAGAACATTCTTTTTTATCATTTTTGGTTGGTCGGTATACTTAAGCTCTCTGTTTAATTTTGAGGTAATTGGAATTGGGTTGTTAATTCTTGCTATAATTTATTTGGTAAGAGTGATTGTTTTGTTTCTTTTTAACGGTAGGGACATTGTCCCGCAACTCTTTTTGGCCCCAAGAGGGCTGATTACAATACTCTTGTTTTTTGCAATACCTGAAGATGTGGGTATCGGTGCAGAGTTTCAGGGCGTGTTGTTGTTTATTATTTTGGTAAGCTGCCTTATTATGAGCTGGTCATTAGTGCGACAAAAAAAGAAGCTGGCTAATGAAATGATAGATGATGAAAATGAGGAGTTTTTAAATGAGCGAGAACAATAAAATATTGAATAAGAAAACTAGATAATAGTCTTTTGTTTGTAGGGTTGGTTTATCACATTGTTTTCCTATTTTGCAGTCTAAATTTTATTAAAAACAAGTTACAATGATCGATATTAAAAAAACACTAGCTGTATTAGGAGTAAAGGCATCTAACAATGGGACTTCAACAGGAGCTGTTTCTTTTGGGGGTGGTGCTGAGCTTGACTCTTACTCACCGGTAGACGGAAGTTTAATTGGGAAAGTTACTGTAACAACTCCTGAAGAATATGAAAAAGTGATGCAGGCTGCAACAGCTGCATTTAAAGATTGGAGGTTAAAACCTGCTCCGCTTAGAGGAGAAATTGTTCGCCAATATGGAGAAAAATTAAGAGCATATAAACAACCTTTAGGAGAACTCGTTTCTTACGAAATGGGTAAAAGCTTGCAAGAAGGATTGGGTGAAGTACAGGAAATGATTGATATCTGTGATTTTGCCGTTGGTCTTTCTCGTCAGCTACATGGTTTAACTATGCACTCTGAACGTCCTGGCCATAGAATGTATGAACAATACCATCCTCTAGGAGTTGTTGGTATCATTTCTGCATTTAACTTCCCAGTTGCTGTTTGGAATTGGAATACTGCATTGGCTTGGATTGCAGGAGATACTTGTGTTTGGAAAGCATCAGAAAAAGCACCTTTATGTTCTATTGCTTGTCAGAATATTTGGAATGAAGTAGCAAAAGAAAATGATTTGCCAGAAGGAATTTCTTGTATTGTAAATGGAAATTATAAAGTAGGAGAGATGATGACTTCTGACGATAGATTACCTCTAATTTCTGCAACTGGATCAACAAGAATGGGAAGAATTGTAGGAAGTAAAGTTGCGGAGCGTTTCGGAACATCATTATTAGAATTAGGAGGAAACAATGCAATTATCATTACTCCAAATGCTGATTTAAACATTACAATTATTGGTGCCTTATTTGGAGCAGTTGGTACTTGCGGACAAAGATGTACCTCAACAAGAAGATTAATTATTCACGAGTCAGTTTATGATGAGGTGAAAAATAAATTGGCGGAAGCATATACACAATTGAGTATTGGCAACCCATTAGACGAAAGTAATCATGTTGGGCCACTTATTGATAAAATGGCGGTAGACATGTACTTAAACGCTATTGAAAAAGCAAAACAGGAGGGTGGTAATGTATTAGTTGAAGGAGGTGTTTTAGATGGTGTTGGTTATGAAAGTGGTTGTTATGTAAAACCAGTAATTATTGAGGCGGAAAACCATTATCAAATAGTGCAAGATGAAACGTTTGCTCCTATATTATATATCATTAAGTATTCTGAATTAGAGGAAGCAATTGAAATGCAAAATGGAGTGAAGCAGGGACTATCATCAGCTATTATGACAACTAACTTGCGAGAGGCAGAAAAGTTCTTATCGGTTGTTGGTTCTGATTGTGGTATTGCAAATGTAAATATAGGAACTTCCGGAGCTGAAATTGGTGGTGCTTTTGGTGGTGAAAAAGAAACAGGTGGAGGTAGAGAAAGTGGTTCTGACGCTTGGAAAATTTACATGAGAAGACAAACTAATACGATTAATTATACTGCAGAATTGCCTTTAGCTCAGGGAATAAAATTTGATTTATAGTTTTTAGTAAGGGTTATAATCCTGCTACCCCAACTTTTTTCTCTTCAACATTTCCCATAATTTTATGTAAGTTTGCTGTGTGAAAACAAAATCATTAATTTCAGAGATAAATAGTTTTGATTTTATTTGTTATTGGAATTAAAAGCTACTAAAATTCAGAATGACTAAGAAAGTTAAAAAAAACCACATAATTCTTGAAGAGAATTATACTCTTTTTAATTACTTGTTTGCAAATAATTCAGAAATCTTAAAGAGGTTCTCAGGTTTTTTGGAAGAGTTAGGATGTATAGAGGACTATACGTATGTATTAAATCCTTTTACTTTAAAAACAACACATGCAAATTCCGAGGTAACTCGTCATCATTTCAATATTTTTTTGAAAGTTATTGATGTCGATTTTGATATCGGATTCAAGGATTTTGAATATGACATAACTAGTGTTTATATAGAATTCTCGGGACATAAGATTGAAACAGAGAAATTATATAAAAAAAAGTTTTTTGGTGGTACAGAACCTTATCAAATTCAAAAAGTGGTGATAGAAACTTACAGATATTTTCCTTTTGTTTCCGATTTCGATAAAATTACTACTGAGTATAAAGAAACTCTAAAAAAGGAAATTAAAGAAGATAGATTATTTTTAAATCAAAATAATTTTATTAAGAAAATCAAAAATTTAGTCAAGGAACAAAAAATCGATAAAATTGAGTTTGATAAAATTGATTCTGTTTTTAAGTTTATAAATGAAACCATCTCACAATATAATAAACAATGCATTAAAGCAGAGGGCAACGTAACAGAAGAAATCCAGAAACTAGATGTTGATGCTAATGGATTAATTGATGTAATTGAAGGCGGTGATGATTTCTTAAATCTATTAAAGAAATATCAAAGTAACATTATTGAGGTTGATCGGAGTTATGTTCAGCATTTTGTTAAGCTTTCAAATTATTTAAGGACTAAAAGAGACAATCTTCAACAGATTTTTCTTTCATTAAAAGAATTATCCGATGTTTCTGAGATGGAAAAATATTCTGATATTTTAAAAAACTCTATTCATTCTTATGAATTATTGTTATTTCACTCTATAAATATGATAACCTCATTAGTTGATGATGATATGATTACATTTTATGAAATTTATGAAAGTCTTGACAAATTAAATATTTTCAATTCAAATTGGGAAAATGAAGTCTCACAAAAATTAGGAGAAATAGGTGATGGACTTCAAAGTTTAATGTCACAAGTGCACCAAATGGAAATAAATGTTTCAAACAGATTAGAAAATTTGTCTTATGTTACTCAAGAATCATTTAAGAACCTAAATAAGTCAGTTACTCGAGAACTAAGAGGTATAGAATCATCCATGAAATTTAATAACCTTCTAACTAGTGTTCAAACCTACCAGATGTACAAAATCAACAAACAAACTAAGAACTTAATTTAGTACTATTAGAAAGCATAGTATGTTTGCCTAGATTAAGTAAAGATAATATTATTTTGAAAAATAATTCTCCAATCATAAAATTAAATAAAATTTCTTAAGTTTGTATTAGTAGATTGATTAGCGGTGCAAAAAGCGGAGCAATTTTTAGTTTGAAAGCTTGTTTTAATCCTGTAAATAGAGTGTGGGTTGTAATACTGCTACCCCAACTTTTAAGATAATTAATTTTCTATTTTATCTACAACTATTCTTTCGTCTCTATTTGCCAGCTCCCAGGCGGTTAAAAACACTAAGCGCGTTATCGTTTCTATTTTTTTAAAATCAATTTTATCAACCGTATCGCTTGCTTTGTGGTAATCCTCATGCACACCATTAAAGTAGAAAATTACAGGGATATTGTTCTTTGCAAAATTATAGTGGTCAGATCGGTAATAATATCTGTTGGGATCGTCCTCTTCATTAAACTTATAATCCAAATTTAAGCCAATGTGTTTTTCGTTTACTGTTTCGCTTATATCATGTAGTTCTTGGCTTAGTCTGTCTGCTCCTATTAAGTATACATAATTTGCGGTATCGTGCCAATCATCAAGCCTTCCTATCATGTCTATATTTAGATTTGCAACCGTGTTTTCTAGTGGGTAAATAGGGTGGTCGGTATAATATTTGCTTCCCAATAATCCTTTTTCCTCTCCTGAAACTGGCATAATAAGAACTGACCTTCTTGGTCCTTTTCCTGCTTTTTTCGCTAACATAAACGCCTCTGCAATTTCCAGTGTTGCCACTGTTCCTGAGCCGTCATCATCCGCTCCATTAAAAATTAGGCTGTCGTGTTTTCCTAAATGATCATAGTGAGCGGTAATAATAATAAGTTCGTCTTTTAGGTCGGTTCCTTCAATATATCCGAGAACATTTGAACCTTTTATTTTCTTTTTATTACCAAATAGTTTTTTCACAAAATTCACATCACAATCCTCACATTTACAAACGTGCCTTCCTGATTTTACCTTGAATTTTTGATAATATGTTTTCTTTTTATATGGAGGGATTCCAATGGTTTTAAAATGGTTTGCAATATAGTCAGCTGCCATTTTTTGTCCCTTTTTCCCTGTTTCTCTTCCTTCTAAAGAGTCTGACGCCAAAATATTAAGGTGTTTTTCTAAATCAGTAACATTAATAGTTTCTGAAAATTTTACGTTATTTTGAGAAAAGGTATTTATTGACAGCCCTATAAATAATAGGAATATTATATTTTTCATTTTTTTATTCTTTGATTGATCCAACTAAAAGCAAACACTCGTTTTGTTGACTTTTGTTTTCTATTGCATGATTTACTGAGTGTGGTAAATTAAAGAATTCCCCTTTTTTAGAAGTATATTCTTTTTCACCTATTGTGATTGTTGGGTTTCCTTCTAAAACAAAAATAAATTCTGTTTTATTTGGGTGTTGGTGGGTTGGATAAATTGCTTTCGTACTAACTTTTACCAATTTTAATCCACCGTTTTTTTTCTCTAATAGTGTTTTTCCACAAAAACTCTTTACTTTTCCGTATTCCCAATCTAGTTCTTCTGTATTTATTTTCATATTAACAATAATCTATTTTATTTACTCTAACCTCATGTCTTCCACCTTCAAATTTTGTATTAAGAAAAGTGTCTACAATCTTTTCTACCTCCTCCCATTTTAAATGTCTAGCCGGCATAGTTAATACATTCGCATTATTATGTAATCTTGCTTGCTCTGTTATGTGAGTATTCCAACAAAGTGCCGCCCGAATTCCTTGGTGTTTATTGGCCGACATATTAATTCCATTACCAGTTCCGCAAAACTGAATACCGAATTCGTTTTCTTTTTTTTCAATACTTTCGGCTAATTTATGTGCAAAATCTGGGTAGTCCACACTTTCTAAAGAATAACATCCATAATCATTTATTTCATTACCTTTACTAGATAATAGTTCTTTTAGTTTTTCTTTATATTCAAATCCTGCATGATCGCATGCTAAACCTATTTTCATGTTTTTTATTTTAACAGTGTGTTAATAATTATTTTTTACTCTAAGGGATTTTATTAAGTTATTAATATATATTTTTTAAGTTGTTAATAAATAACTAATCAAAAATAATAAGTAAGGGTTATTATTTACTTTTAAAAACTAAGCCACTAGTAAAAATTAAAGTCAAGTAATTTTATTGTTTTTTATGTTTTATTTTTAAGTATGGTTATTAACTTTATTTGATTGTAAATTTATAATTATTTATTAATATTTTATAGTTAACTATAATTATTAACAGTCTTATTTTTTGGTTAATTAAAAATATAAGTTATTGATTTATAAACTCTAAATAATAATAATAAAGTTAACTAATTGTTAATTTATTTTAATATCTAATAAATCAAAAAAATATCTATTTTATTTTTAAACCAAATTAACAACTGTATATAATATATATTTCTTTTAAATTTTAAAATTAATACTATTTATATATTATATAATTAAATTTAACTAAATTATTAAATTCAAATATTTTATATACTTTTAAAACTTATTAAAAACTTAAATTATGAAACAAATATTTACGCTATTTATAACACTTATTTTTACTGTTAGCAGTTTTGCACAAATCTCTTTTTGTGATGATTTTGAAACCTATCAAAGTGGAGATTATATTGCAGAATCATCTAACAACTGGGAAACAT
>Ga0208879_1001961_pt1 | contig 18724 bp, 16 predicted proteins | sample Knorr_S15_td_Bot_FD_185605 | JGI IMG/M metagenome (GOLD analysis project Ga0208879, IMG submission 185605) | Marine microbial communities from Southern Atlantic Ocean transect - Knorr_S15_td_Bottom_ad_5009_LV_A (SPAdes) (version 2) | ecosystem: Environmental > Aquatic > Marine > Oceanic | place... | reverse complement strand
TCGTTTCGCTTTAGAGAATCAATGATGGTCGTCATGACTCCGTCTAGTACCGCCTCCGTTTCTACTTTTGTCAGACCGGTAGCTGCTGACACATTGTTTATGATATCCGCTTTTGTCATATCTTATCCGCTCTTCGAAAGCTAGAAAAGTTAACCTTCCTTGATGTAGATTGCCAGCTTTTGTCCGGGATGGATAAAGCTGTTCCTACTAAGATTATTCCACCGCTCGATTTTGTAAATGGGGATACGATAACGATTGGAGATATGGCTCAACGTATCTCCTCTTCGAACAATATATATCTCTTTCACAGAATCACTCTTAGAAGAAGATGCTATTGTTGGTGATGATCTCACTGGAATAGTTAACTTCTGTCCGGGGTAAATATATGCGCCATAGCTCAGACCGTTCCATCTGCGAATGGTTCGAGCTGAAGTGTCATACCGTTCGGCGATATGTCCAAGAGTATCACCTTTCCTCACTTTGTACTTGACAGTCTCCTGCGGTTTCTGTGCCGACGCCGATGCCACCGGTCCACTAGCTGCTGTAGACGGAACTGGAATTGTCAGTTTCGTCCCTTCACGAATTCTGTTATAATTCCTGATTTTATTTACAGATGCTATATCGTGCATAGAAACACGATATTTTGAAGCTATCGCTGATAAGCTTTCCCCTGGTCGAACTCGATGCTGACGATACTGGGGAGCAAAACGGCTGTTTTCAGGTAGAGCATTAAAGGCAGCAGTAAACGCCTCAATCTTTCCAGCAGGAAGTTTAAGCGCATAAGATTGATCTGGTGGAGTGGCAAACTGCCTGAGTTCAGGATTTATCTGCTTCAGTTTCTTCACTGAGATATCGGCACAGCGTGCCAGTACCGTAAGATCTGCACTTTTTTCTATTAAGACCTCATCGAGTGATATTTTACTCGAAGTTGGAGAAGTGAACCCATACCGCTCAGGATTCCGGCTGATGATTGCCGCAGCCAGGTAAGTGGGGACATAGTTTCGCGTTTCCCTCGGAAGCGAATTCAATCGCCAAAACTCAGTTGTCTGATGGAGATTTATAGCACGGTTAACTCTGGCCGATCCAGAATTATAAGCCGCTAGGGCGAGATACCAATCATCAAACTCCAAAAATAAATCTTTTAAAAAGGCTGCCGCCGCATTTGTTGCTTTCTCTGGATCCCGTCGTTCATCAATCCACCAGGTACGATTAAGTCCATAAAGCTTGGCAGTTGAACTGATAAACTGCCACATTCCTGCGGCATGAGCCCGAGAATAAGCTTTGGGATTCAATCCACTTTCTATCATGGCAAGAAAAATAAGCTCTTCTGGAAGTTCATTTTGTTTCAGGATATTAGTGATTAGATCTTTATACCCCGGGTAGCGGGAGAGCCAAATTTGAAAACTACGGCGGCCCTTAGTCTGGAAGAACTTTACAGCTTTCTCAACACGGCTGTTCATGACCAGTGGTATGTGCCCTTCGCGGTCATCAATTACCTGGAATTTGGACCCGTTTATTTCAAATTCCAGAGGTTCTAAATATTCGGCCAGCTCCTCCCGAAGACTGGCAATAGCGATGGGAGTTTCACCCTGAGTTATGGTACTAAAATAATTTTCGTATGAATAGAGTAAGGTTGTTTCAAATCGACTGAACTCTTCCTGATCCTCTCCAGACATTTCACCTAACTGCTCCGCCTGATTCAACAGTACTACTATTTTATCAATGAGATAAATGACTTCCAGTGTATCGTTATGTTGATCAGAAATAAGGGCCTCTGCAAAAAGTCCTTTAACATCCGATAAAATAAAGGAAAAACCTTTGCCGGGATCTATATGATGAATCGACTGTTCTAAATCTGATGAAATTTCCACTGAGTCGATTGTGACATCTGATATTTTGATGATCGTACTATCAATAATCGTAGAATCTGGAGTTTGAGGAACAGCTGAAAAGAGCCAGGATGCGGTTCCTGCTAAGATACTTAAACTAGTAAAAGAGAGTCTATTCATTCATCACAAAGAGAGCGAAGTTACTTTTTAGAGTCTCTTTCATCAAGAAGTTTTGTCACTTCCAAGAGCTGCTGCCCGTCGAATTATATCGCGAGTTGACTCTCCTTCAACTAAAGGAACTCGAACCACGTTTCCACCCCAGGAACTCACTTCCTTTCTTCCGACAATTTCTCCAGCATCATAGTCAGCACCTTTCACCAGAATATCTGGCTTCAGCTCACAAATCAGTTCTAATGGTGTCTCTTCTCCGAAGATCGTTACATAATCGACAACTGCCAGTGCATCAAGTAGAGCAGCACGGTTTTCCTCTATCTGTAAGGGATGACCACTGCCCTTAAGTTTCTCTACTGATCTATCTGAATTGAGACCTACAACCAAGCAGTCACCCAGCTCTCGGGCTTTCCGGAGCAGCTCTACGTGACCACGGTGGAGAAGATCAAAACAGCCGTTTGTAAATACAACCGACTTCCCATTCTTTTTAAGAGACAGGCTCAATATTTTCATATCTTCTCGGGAAAGAACTGCCATTACTCTCCCCTTAATGGACAAAAATCACAGAGTTTTTCATTGCAATATCGAGACTGTAGCGCCAACAGTCCCTGCCGCACTCCAAAAGATTTTAAAAGCTGCGGACTTATGAAACCTTTAAACTGACTATTCAGTTTCCCATAAGTCTGACTGCTCTTCAATCTCCACCACTCCTCTAACAATTCACTCACTTTTTCTGAATTCTCCTCTTCCCATATTGCTTGGAAAGGTATGATTACATTACCAAGCCATTCAAAACACCAGCTTTGACCGGGAAGACTTTTGTCAAACAAACCATTAAGAGCCTTGAATGTTCCATCCTCTCGATTCGACCACGGCTCCCAACCCGACAAAAGTTTGACTGCCACAGCAGCCCCGAATTTAAGCCTGCTTTCCGGATGAGCTGCCGGTCGGATACCGCATCTTCTCCAATAAATGGAAGGATTGACTTGTTTTTCTCCTTCATCAATTCCGCTCCAATGAAGAAGGTATTTATGTATCCTGACTTCATCACCCAAACGTTCCAACTCATTAAGCGTAGTTAATCTGCTCAGTCGAAGGAAATTGTCCTCATTCCCTTTCAGCCCTAAAGCCCAGAACGTAGATTCAAAAAAAGCCTGTCGAATATCACTACATCTCTTGACGGCCTCCCTGACAGCCGACAGTTTCTCTCTCCACCGGATGTGAGTCATTGGCCATAACGCACTCAGCACTCTCTCAGAATCGATGACTGCATCTAATCTGCAGCTTTTTGGGGACAACCTCTCCACAGCTTTTATTGGAACTATCACTGCAGGAACAGCTCTTCCATCGGTTTTTCTTACCCGGGATGCATCAATCTCCAAAACCACATGAAGCACAACATTATCAAAACGGGGATTAGTGTGATGACCATGGTAGTTCCAATCTTTTTCCCTTAAGTGAAATTCAACATCTCCGCGCAAAAGTCCTTCAGATGATAGCAGTAAAACACCGTTTACATCAGGCCCATCATATCGATTTTTATCACCGTATTCAAGCAGATGAATCGTATCTCCCTCAACCGTTTTTAGCCGACTCCCTATTGGCAAACTAAACCACCAGTTAGCCAACTGCTCCTCTCTTAGCCACCCGGATTTAGGTTCAAAAATAGCAGGAGATAGCCAGCTTAGCTCCAGGAAGTTCATTCCACGGTTCAAGTTTTAACTTGGTTCATCTTTGTATGCCATGAATCCCTCATAAAAGATACTTTTTCTTCAATTAAATCTGTGAAATCCTGTGCATCTTTTCCTTGCCACTCAATCGTCTCAACTGGATGATCAATTCGCAGCTCCACATCTCCCCCCTTGATAATATAAGAACCCATTTTGTTAATCTGCATGGTCCCGCAAATAGCAATAGGTACCACAGGCATCCCAACCTTGATAGCCAATCGAAGTGCCCCTCGCTTGAAAGGAAACATTTTACTAGTAACAGTCCTCTCTCCCTCGGGGAAAATCAGTACGGAACGGGGATTCTTCCGGAGCGATTTTTCCGCTTCACGGATGGTCTCCACTGCCTTTCTCATCCTGTAACGGTCAATGAAAATATGCTTTGTGCATCTCATTGCCCACCCCAGAAAAGGAACATTTTTCAACTCTATCTTGGCTAAAGAAACCACGTGAAACGGCAGCCCCGAAAAACAGAGCGGAATGTCGAAAGCACTTTCATGATTGGCCGCAAAAAAATAGTGACGAGCCCGGTCCAGCTTGTCTAGTCCTGAAATGCGGTATCGTACACCACTGGCTTTCAGCATAATCCACGACCACAAGCGCATGATTTTTCCGCCTGTACGACCGAAACGATCAAAAGGTGAAATTAGAATGATAACTGTTCCGAGCACTGTTGTCCAGATGAGATGGTTTATCAGGACAAAAGTAGTTCGGATCATGAGCTACCCGCCATTGTTTATTTCAAGAGTGAAGTATGCATATACGGTTGAAGCGGTTCCGGTATCCAGACAGTTCCATCATCCTGTTGATAGGTTTCCAGTAGGGCAATCATTAGACGGGGAGTCGCCACACCGGAACCATTAAGAGTATGAACAAATTCTGGCTTACCACCCTCTTTACGGTAGCGAATATTGGCTCGCCGTGCTTGAAAATCTTCGAAATTGCTGCAGCTCGAAACTTCCAGCCACCTATTCTCGCCCGGAGCCCACACCTCCAGATCATAACATTTTGTCGCAGCAAAACTCAAGTCACCGGTACAAAGAAGCGTTACCCGGTAATGCAGCCCTAGAGCTTGGAGGATAGATTCAGCATCCGATGTTAAACTTTCCAGTTCAATATAAGAATCTTCCGGCTTTACAAATTTAACCAACTCTACTTTGTTAAATTGGTGAACCCGCAGCAGCCCCCGGGTCTCTCGGCCGTATGAACCCGCCTCCCTACGAAAGCAGGGAGAATAGGCTACATATCGGATGGGAAGATCCTCTTCAGCCAAAATCTCATCCCTGTGGATATTCGTCACCGGAACTTCAGCTGTGGGAATCAGGAAAAGATCATCCTGCTCTATACTATACATGTCATCTTCCAGCTTGGGCAACTGCCCTGTCGCCTCAGCTGCCTGACGGAGAGTAATAAAAGGTGTACGCACTTCCCGGTATCCTCTCTTTAGGTGATGATCCAGCATAAAGTTGATGAGCGCCCGCTCAAGAATTGCTCCCTGACCGGTGTAAAGTGGAAACCCCGAACCGGATATGACAGCTCCCCGTTCCATATCCAAAAGTTCCAATTTTGTTGTAATTTCCAAGTGAGGTAGTGGCTCGAAATCGAACTTCGGTTTCTCCCTCCAGCTACGGATATGTTCATTGGCTGACTCATCGTCACCTAATGGAACCGATTGGTGTGGAATGTTTGGAATCCACATCAATTTCTCATGAAGCTCCTCACGCTTTGCAGCAAGATCACCGTCAAGTTTTTTGATCTGATTGGCAACATTCTGCATCTCACTAATCAGTTCACTTACATCCATTCCACCCCGTTTAAGTTTGCTGATCTCCTCACTGGACCGGTTTCGCTTCGCCTTCAGATCTTCCACATCCTTGATAATCTTGCGTACTTTACCATCCAGAGCGAGAATACCTTTAATATCTATTTTTTCGCCCTTATTGGCGGCACCTTGAACCACAATTTCCGGATGATCCCGTATAGTCTGCAGTGATAACATTCGTTTAAAACCTCTACTTATGTTTAATCAAATTCAACAGGGAAGTTAAATCCTGAGATGAGAAATTACCATCCAAATCCCCAAGTCAGCTCTTATAAATTACACAATAAATGTACTTCGAGCGAATCTACAAACCGATGACCAGTTTTATAACAGCATCCATCTTCTGATCAGAAGTCCGCCCAACCCCGCTCTTATCAAGTCGTTGCAACCAGTCATCACTGTAAAGTTCCAACTCCAGTTTTAGCCAAGAATTTACAGCTGCAGCAGCCTTGAGACCCATTATGGTACGGGTTTCTACTTCTCCTTCATAAGTCTTGTAAAGAAATTCAACTGATTGATGATCGTATTGTGCATCAATTGTCTCATCAGTCACCTCTCCGCGTCGAGAAGATTGATAGTATAATTGAAGCCATATGTCACTCCTCGGCATAAACTCCACAGCAGAAAAGAAATTGTCTGAATTTGGTCCTGACCAGTAACCGAGCCAATGACCGTGGTGTTCAACACTGTTTACCTGACTCCTATGAACATAAACGTAAGGGGATAAACGGGTATATTCTACTCTTAGCAAAGGTGACCAGTTCTGTATAATAGGTAAACTGATTGCAGCTCCAAACTGGTACGCCGTCCAGCTTCTGCTGCTATCAGAAAAGGTGTCTACAAAATCCCACTCATCTAAGTAAAAAGCACCATAAAATCTTCCCAAACGTTTCATCACCCAGTCAAAATCGAAGAACATCTGGAGATTGTCAGAATCACTTAAATCGTGCTGTGATGACCATGAAAAAATAAACGGAATGAGGTACACCGGTTCTACCCCTCTTCCTCCGTAAATGACAGATTCGCCAAACCCAATGCGAAAATTCTTTTTTATCCACACGTCCATTCGATGTGCTGCAACATACTTTCTTATGAGTGGTAATCCTCCATGAGGTCCGTAAACATCTAAGTAAGTTGAGTCATCAATATTCGAATTCAGCCACCCGTGTACACTGGAAAACTGCCAGTTTTCAGAGAACTTGTGGCGGATACTTATTTGGGTAAAACTGGGGGCTTTTTTTGAAAAGAGCAGTTGACCTGTATAGCCCGGTCCCCAAATAGGATTTGATTTGCCAACTGTAAATTCCCCCTCAGGATAAAAGAGGATAATCCCTCCATCTCCCACATCGTACTCTGACCAAGTGGAGTCACTGCCGTGAAAGGATACCCGTCCTGGTTCTTGATTGGAACTGAAATCATGACCAAACGGATCGAGATTTTCTTCGCTCAGTACTGAATGTTTTTCGAACCGAGACCAGAGCAATATATTGTACTTTCCTGTCGGAGGCAGATGATACCGAGCCACAGCTGTTACTACCGGTGCGACATTCAATACATTTCCATTTCTTTGAACATCACCTCCGTTAGCTGAGCCAACTCCTTCTAATGAAGGATAGAATTTTAGTCGATTTTTTCGGAATAAACTTTTACCCCATTCACTCTCAGCGAGATCATTGCCGCCGAACCCTTGCTTTACTTGCCAGGAGTGATCCCAACGATTACCCAGATAGCCGTCTATTACTCCGTCAGCAATTGTTTTAGTCTCTGCAAGATAAAGTGTGGCTGAATTAGATCTGACAAGATTCTGCCCCTTTATCAAGTTCAAGCCCACCAGGAACCCCAAAAACAGACAGAGTGAGGCAATAAATTTGACTTTAACCATTTCTTTTTATCATTTGAAAAATCTAATTAGTATAGAAAATATAACCACAGGAGCGCTTTTCAAATCGATTTCGATCATGTTGACATTCATCATAAGTTAATAGTCAATAATTAAAGGTTAACAGTTGATCTTCAATAATCAATCGTCAATCGTAAATAATAAATAGAAAATCCTACCTTCCTTTTCCGGATAACATCACCGCAATTGTACTGACCATGATTTTTAAATCTAGGGATAGTCCAGCGTTTTCGATATAAAAGAAGTCGTACTTTAATTTCTCTTGGACATCTTCCAAATCTGAATCATAAGGGTGTTTTATTTGTGCCCAGCCGGAAATCCCTGGTCGCACCTTATGGCGCCTATAGTAAAAGGGAAACTCTTCACTCAATTGCTGAACAAAATAAGGACGCTCCGGTCTTGGCCCTACTACGCTCATCTGTCCTCTGATTACATTAATGAATTGGGGTATTTCATCCAATCGAAAACGGCGCATGAACCGGCCAATTTTAGTAATTCTAGGGTCATCTTTATCTGCCCATACAGGCCCAGTATCTAACTCTGCATCTTGAACCATGGAACGAAATTTGAATGCCATAAATCTTTTACCGTTTAATCCTACTCGTTCTTGGCGGTAAAGAATTGGACCTCGAGAATTTACTTTTATTGCCAAGCCAAGAAGCAACCATAATGGAGAAAAGACAGACAAAATTATAAAAGCAGTGATAACATCGATTAGACGCTTAGCAAATTTCTGCTGTTGAGACATTATTTCAGGATTTATATGTATTAATGGTAATCCGGCGATCTGCTCGGTCTTTGCTAGACCACTCACTACCTCATACATATCTGGTGATATCTTCAGGGATACAGGTGAACCGTTAGCATAGGTAATTATATCCAAAAGCCGTTCGTGATTGGGTTTGTCAAGAGCAATAACAACTTCACTGATTCTTTTATCAGTAATTACCTGTTGAATATCCGCTACTGATGACAGAATGGGTAAATCATCGACACTGGTTAGTTCTGGGTCGACAGTTCCGGGTGTAACGAATCCTACCACATTATATCCCAGATGAAAGTCCTTCAATTCTCTTGCCATTTTCCGGGCTTTCGAGTTAACACCAACCACTAAAGTATTCTTTTGTCCAATTCCCCGATGTAGTAGGATTTTCTGTATGTGACGAATAACAATCCTGTTAGTACTGAGAAACAAGGCAAGAGCTATCCAATACTTTAAAACCTCTCCACTTTCTACCTTGATGGGAAGACTACCGAATTCTTTCAGAAGAACAACTGTTACAGCAAGGAGCAAAGTTACTTTGAAAACAGTTTGAACTTCAACGAATCGCGAAATGGTAGGATCCACTCGGTACCGTCCGTTCAATAAAAGTAGTAGTACAACGGCACTTTGAACCAGGACAAGAACTAAAAGACTTTCCTCTCTTGAGGATCCAACCGCCAATAATAAAGGATGAAGAGTTACTTTAAAGGCAAACCATCCCACCAAACAATCGCCCACCAGAAGGCAGGCCACAACTGTCCAGTAACGTAAATTTCTTCTGATACTTGATCTTATCATGGAATGGGTTCAGCTACAACTGATTCTACATAATAACAATAAAAAACCGAATGCGCTGCATCACATTCGGTACATTGAGTAAATATGCTTTTCGTCATTAAAGGCTCCATTTTTGATCCCATTACAGAATCTATTTCGAGATAAAACCTTTAGCGTTTGACGATAAACAATCCTCCTTGTTTAGCATAAATTATATTATCTGTCTCTTCGAAACAAGCTTTTTCAAAGATAATACTGATCTGAATCAACGATCTGCAAACCATGTGATTTTTCTTTCCCCTTTTATTCAATTGACCATACTCAGAAACAAAACCTCGTTTATCACCAGCTATAGATACTAGTAATACCAATGAGATAGATCTCTACCTGTTTTTAACTCAACCCATTCAATATGTGGTTGAAATTCAGGCCTTAGAATTTCAATCAACTCTTTTCTATCATTATCTGATATACCACTATCTGATTTGAATAACATATTCCTAAACCAAACAGAACTTTTCAAATACCCCAAGGTACTATATTTTTCTTTACGCCTCAGAAAATCCGCTCCTTTCCTTATCACTCTGGAAAGGAATTGAAATCGTACTGCTGCAGAGGGATTCACTCGATTTTTCATAGCTTCTGTTTTAAAATCAGCATCAACTCCAATAAACGAAAATATCATTGAAATAAATTGAGAGGGAGCTGTCTTCAAGTCATCATAGAGTGCTATTAGAACCTGCTCTGAACGAAAATACTGAAGATAACATTTTAATTGATCTGAATAGAAATTCTGACTGATAAGATCGGGATGTTTCTGTAGTGCGTCAAAAATATTCAACGAAGAATCAAGTTCCCCCATTCTTTTTCTAAAACTAAAGGCGGATATTAAACGGTCATATGGATTCCTGAGAACAGATATTAATTTGACATCTGGAAGGAAACTATGTATCCTTGACGGAACTTGAGTATCATATATGTAGGTATTACTTACTTCACCTATAGCTACATGATTGTCACAGTGATCAAAAAATGACTTATACCAATCAAAACCTTTCTCATAATTGTCAGTAAAAAAGTTGGTTTCTTTGATATTTCTTGCGGTACAAATCTGAGGATGCTCTTTAATAGCCATATATAACATTGTACTTCCTGTACGACCGGGACCGATTACAATAAATGTCGGTTGAGATATCCGATTCATCATAACTAGCTTCAGTTATTAACGCTCAACTTCCCAAATGTTTATCTTTTTACCCCGTATCCAATCAATTATGGCCATAAAAGATGATGAGTTTACAATAACAAAATACTTTACGGGCTTTACTAGTATCGCCAGAGCATAAAAGAGAATTTGCGAGAAAAGTAAAAAGCGATAGACATATAACTTTACCAAGAAAATACTTGATACCAGCAAGATTATTAATAAGACTGGCATAAACCATCTGATAAATTTATGAGGCACAAGCATGGAGAATAAACTTCTTTTGTTAAAAGGTATCACACTTTTCCCAAGGTATCTGAGAGAATTCAAACTTCGCAAAATGATCCGTCTTTTTCGTGAAAAAATGATCTTTGGTTCTACCTCATATCCAATTGAATTCTTAACATAAAGCACATCGTATCCACTCTCATATATTTTAATTGGCTCCAAAAAATCACTAATCGCATCATTTTCTAACGGTAGATATAGTTCTTTTCGAACAGCATAAATACCTCCATTGGCTCCTACCAGCTTCCCAATTCTTCCCTCTAGTATCTTGATCATTGTTTCATAAGACCAGTAGATGCTCTCTACCTTATCGTTGGTGTAAATCAATCGACCACATGCACATCCAACCCTGTTATCGGAGAAAGGTGCAACTAATTCTTTTATAGCGTTAGCTTCGTATAATATATTCGCATCACTAAAAACAATGATCTCGCCCTTGGCGTGCTTTAATGCTTCATTTTGAACTGCAGTCTTACCTTCTCGAGCTAGATCAAGAAACTTCACTTTAACGTATCGTTGACATATTTCTGACGTTTTGTCTGTAGAACCATCACTGGAAACGATTATTTCAAGCTTATCTCCTGGATAGTTCAATTCCATAGAATTCTTGATTTTTTTCTCAATAATCTCCTCTTCATTATGAACAGATATAACCAGTGAAACAAACGGTTGATAATTTGAAACGATGTTATATCTCTTCCTCCGTTTAGTTAATAAAAAAATGGGGAATAGAATCGTGGAATAAAAAAAACAAAACATAGCAAAGATGAAGAGAATTTGAAAAATCAATAACATAACTGTATCTATTTACGACACAATCAATTCATACAGTTCGATTAACTTCTTTTCTTGAGATTCCCAGTTATATTTACTTAACACTGCGGCTCGTCCTCTAGCACCCATTGATATAGCTTCTTCCTTATTGTTAAGTAAATATTCTATTTTTTCTTTTATATCCTGAGGGTCATTGGGATTCACAGTTAAACCACACTTTTCTTTTTCAACAAGTTTGTTCCAAACTGGGAAGTTACTGCAGATTATCGGTATACCATTTAACATATACTCAAAAAATTTGGTCAGTTCCTTTTCTTTATAGTGATCAGAGAATGGAAAAATAGCTAACCCTGCGAGCCATTTATGTTTCGAATAATAATCCTGAATTATAGAAGGAGAGACAAAATCATCTGTGCCCATAAGTAATAGTTTGTTTCTTCCATGCCTAGTATTGTTTAACATCTCCTCCCGTAAAGCAGAAGTGTGTTCTCCTACCATATGTACTTCTACACCAGGAACATATCCTGGAATTGAGGAATGGATCAGTGCTCCTCGGATTGGAGTTATTTTTCCTGTATAAATAATTGCATTTGTAACAGAAATATTGTTCTCATTTAAATTAATTTTATTATGAATTAAAGGATAATTTTTTATTATCAACCCATTTTTAAATCTGCGTTTGTAATAGGATTCTGCAATAATAATATGCATACCTTTCTGCGCCAGCCATTCAACGATCCTTACAATAATCACTAGTAAATTTCTAAAGAACCAAGGAATAGATGGCCTGGCTTGAATCACACTAATATTATCTTCATGAATATCATAAATAACATTTTTCCTAAATAATCTTAGGAATAATGCAACGGGAATAAGTTCTGGATCATGAAAATGGTATATATCTCCCTCTAATTGCATTCCTTTGAAAAAGAGTCTAATTGGTTGAACTAAAATCCTCAATAACCTGGATTTAACCTCTGATAAGGGAATTATATGTACATCATTTACTACTTTTTTCTCTGTCGCCGGTGCAATTAAGAATACGTCAAATCCTTTCTGAGCTAAAGAAACACATTCCTTATGAAATATTCGGTTGTCATTCCATGGGTGTACAGAAGTTAAATGAATCACTCGCATTAGTTTACCTTATTTTGTCCCAACGCTTGTTTTCTAAATTCAATCACCCACTCTCTTCTTGATTTCAAAACAAAGATTAAAAACAAAATAAGGAAAGCCAGGAAAAATACGACAATTTGCATACTATGTTGTAAATGGGTTCGTATAACGATATAATTACCCACAACTACCAATAAACACCCAGCAATCATATGTATGAGCAAAGACATATTAAATGGCTGGACATTTAATAACTTATAGACAATTAGCAAACTAAAGATAGCTGCGGTTATATATCCAATCAAAAAACTGATGACCCCTGCTTTTAAAACCGAAATTCCAGCACTTTTCATCAAGAAGAATGAAATTAGCAATAGTACTGCAGCTAACGAATATATGATCGAGTTATATCCCCTTTCAGAGGCAGCATCAATTGGACTGCGTAAAACACCTACAATAGCATAAAAGGGAAGGGCAATAAGTAATACTCTGGCTGTCCAAGCACCATTGACAGATACATTTCCTAACCACAACTTCAGTATTTCTGGGCCAAATAAGCTTAACGAAAAAGACATCAATAATCCCCCGAATAAAACCCACATTAGGAGCATCTCAATTCCACCTTTTACCTGATCAACTTTACCTTGAGCCAAAGCTTGTGAAATACGGGGTAGAAGTATTATGCCAAGAGGGCCTACAAATACCAAGAAAATCCTTACTAAGCTGATGGTAGAGTTAAGATAAGAAATATCCGAAAAGGATACATGTGACATAACTAATAGCGGCACACCAGCGAGAAGAATGAATTGAGAAGCAAAACTCGGGATTCGTTTAAAACCATACAGGGCTAATCTTTTTAACACTTTCAGCTTTACTCGAAGAGGATTGAATCCATGGTTTCTAACAAGATAGCTCGCACTAGCCACAACAGTGACACAAATTGCGATAATCCTGAAAATTACATCAACTTTATCGAGTATTATGAATGCCACAAAAGGAATAACCGCCGTCGAGATTAAGTGTATCAGATTTGCTCCTACCATCCTCAGATGTCCCCTGTAGAGTCCATAGGTGATACTTTGGATACATACGGCCAAGGCAAAAGCAAAATATGTCCAACTTAAATCAGGTAAAAAACCGCTTATGAAACCTGAACTAACAAAATAAGTGAGAAGAAGTAAAACAGGTAGTGTAAATGTGAATAATATTACAATTGCAGAATCTCCAAAACTTTCCTTTTGATCCTTTGCGACAAAATTGGGAAGTCCAACATTCATTCCCAGAAGTAACACCCCTACAACAGCATAACTCGTCCTTCGAACCAGTAAGTAATGTCCCAATGTTTCCAAACCGTGATGACGAGCTACATACCCATTCAGTAGAAAAATGCCTATCATAACTACAAGGCCATTCACCAAAGTCATGATAAAGTCCTGTTTGATGGTCATTCGTCCCTTTAGTCCCTTAAGCACTTTCATCCTTAGCAGTCAAGTCAGAGTTTGCCCGATGCGGAGATCATCGAAATGGCCATAAACATCCAAAGTACACGGTTGTCGCTCATGTCACCTGAAAATTATCGGGAGACCACTGTAGATTGTCTGGTAGACCTGTTTAGTTGTAGAGTACATCAGGTAAGAACAGCAGGAGAATCTAATTCAATTTTCGATAACCTTCTCTCGCTATTACCTGAGTGAACTGCTGCCAAAAGACCACTAAGAAAGAACCATATTAATCGATTATCGTTTATGTCCCCACTGAACATAGCTGAGAAGAAAACAGTTAGGGTAGCACCAAGCCAGAGAACTTCCGGTTGAGAGTACCTTTTCCTGAAGTGCCTTACAACGTCTATAACAGCTAGCACTGCATGAGAAAGAAAAAAAACTAATCCTATGATACCGAACTCAGCGAGAATTTCGAGGAACAGGTTATGAGGATAACGAAAATCCCTCCAAGGAAAAAGTGCTGCATATCCTCCAGCACCGCTTCCAAACAAAAAATGGGGGATATCACGAAGCCATAACTCAAGCGCATTACTCCATAATATCCATCTACTCGATATCGTGCTGAAAACAACAAGTCCCTTTCTTGTAACTACCAGTTCACTGCTTGCAAAGACGTTGTATCTCGCTGTTAAGTTCTCAGGCATGGTAAACAGAGCTGTCACTACCACTAGAGTACCCACAAGGAACAAGATACCTACTTGTTTCCGTAGATTTCCACCTACTATTATTCCCAATGCTATTAAGGATACAAAGAGACTCAGAACCGGTCCGCGTGAACCGGTAGATAAAGCCGCTATCACAAAAACAAGCATGGAAAATCCAAATAAGAACTTTCTCTTTTCGCTGAACGTCATCATTATTCCCGTTAGTACAGCACATACAGACATGAAACGGGCAGTTTGAATTGGATTACTGCTGAACAAAACAAGGCGTGTTGTCAACTCCACAAAAGAACCGGTGGCTGCTAGATACAACATTTTGGTTACCAAAACAAGTGCTCCGATGAATCCGATAGCGATGAGTATTTTAAGAAAATTCATACCCTCCTTTTTAGATTTGAACATGACGAGGGGCGCCATAAAGAGAGTAAATCCAAACAAGGCGAATCTCAGACCTTTCTCTAAAGCCCAATCAACGCGTGGCGCATATAGCGATGTACAAAGCAACCAGAGTACCCACAAACAGAAAGCGGTAAAGTAGTATTGATGGACAAGAAAGCGGGCTCGAACTTCAGGATTGGATAATTCCCACAGGATCACAATCAAGACTAATACACTTATGAGAAGGGTCAAATCTACAGTTTGGAAGAGTGGAATAGCATCAATTATCCAACCCTTGATCAAACCGATACTTATGAAAATAATAAGAATTAGGTGGTTATAGTAAAACAACGCGGCAATGGTTAAACCAAGGCCTGAGATAATAAAAGGTGCAAGAGGATGAACTATCGTCGATAAGACTCCACCAGCTTGCAAAATGAATAGTGGATAGTGGATTCTCAGTGATCGATTGACCAACTCATGCTGCTCCAGCTTTCCTCTGATTAGGTGCACTCAACCAAACTCTATTCCTCAGTAAAACCCAAAAACATGCCATTAAAAAGCTGAAAGTAACTGATCCAACCACAATCAGTGCCCTCTGCGGTTTTGCCTTCTTTTGAGGGACATGGGGAAAATCCAATATCTGCAGAGTAGGTTCGTCTCGGGCCTCTTGAAGGCGAGCTTGTTCATATTGAGGATAAAGAAACTCCAGTATCGCACCATGTATTTCTATATCACGTTTCATTCTAGCATACGCCAATAACAAATCTGGAGTATCACTTAGATTTGGAAACAAACTCTCTTCATCCCATCCAGTTTTCAACACTTTCAACTGAGAACGCAACTCATCTTTCTGTAATTTCAAATTTCTCAGTGATGGACTTTCTTTACTTAGGGTATGCTTAGCAATATTATAGGCTATTTCTGTTTCGGCTAGTTTCACCTCGAAACCTATCAGTTGTACAACACTTTCGGCCAGCTGTGTGGGGAGCTCATAAGCATTATGCTTTAGTGTGAAGTCACGTAGTGAATTTTCAACTTCTCTTAGTTCCGATTCTAAGGATTCAATCCGAGCTAATATAAATCTCTGGTTTCTTATACCAGTCTTGGTTTTGAGATCGATACTGGTTTTTCCAAGTTCTTCTAAAACCAAATCAGCCATTTTCTTACAACGGATTGAATCGCGGTCGTAAATAACAAACAATAAAGCACCCTCATCAGATACCTCGATATCAGTATTTGCCTTAAACTGTTCAAGAACATCTTCGATCTCCTCAGCTCCATACACTGATCTGAGATTAAATTCATCTATAATTCTCTCTCTCACTCTCCTGCTGTTTAGGATAGAGATGTAGTTGCTGGTTTCTTCGCTCGTATTTCCTAGACCAAGTAAAGACAATGCACCTGTACCCCCACCTATCGTTCCAAAGATATCTCCCCCAGCCGACGAAGGAAGAATGGTAAATGACGACGCATACCATACTGGCAATAACAAGGAAACAATAACTGATAAGACAGAAACTGCAATGAAATTGATAAACAGGAAGCGCCTTCTGTTACAGAGAACTTGAAAAACTGAATCTCCTATAGGCGTTTTCTCTACATCTTCTATTTTGCTAGTCTCCTTTATACTTGCTCCTTTACTATCCACCAATCCATACCGCTTCAGATCTGCAATCCGGTTCCGCAAAGTCTTCTCCGTCATTCCGTTAGCCACAGCTACTCTCTCGCGTTCTGAACGGTCACCCAAGATTATTGGATGTTTCTTGACCAACCCCAGTATTTTCTTCTCGTGATCGGTTAGTGTCTGCATAAGTCTACATCGTCCTTTTTTACAGAGTAGCCAAGTATGTCAGGTAAACGGTAAGGAGCGCCGTTCCGATTTGCATTAATGAACTTTCACCAAAAATAGAACTCTTCAGATTCCGAGGAACAACTATTACATCACCGCGCTTAACCAAAATATCCTGCCCGCGATCCCTGCTCCCATCTAAATGTCTGATGAGAACACGATTCGGGTTGCCTTCCATGGTGTTGCCTCCAGCCATATTAATATAGTCAGCGGCTGTAAAACCGGGGAAGAACTGGAAACTCCCCGGGACCTGAACAAACCCATTCACTGATATACCCCGTTCCTGGAGAATATCAACTGTATCACCAGGTTTTAGTATCACTGAGGAAAAGCGTTCCGGCTTTATCTGAAGATGCTCTTCCTTGCCATTTTTCTGTCGAGTTATGGTAACGCTTTCTAAATCTGCGTTCTCACGGAACTTAGCCTTTCTCCATAGAAAGTGTTCCAATGTCTCGCTTGGGGCAATGATGTCGTAACCTCTTCCTGTTACAGCTCCCCGAATGACCACCCCTTCCTTTTCCACATCTCCAAAAGGAACGACTATTACATCTCCTTCAACAAACGTAGGATTCTGAGAGAGATTACCATCCTTGAGAAACTGAAGATAATCTATTTTACGAGTTTTATCTGAACCACTCCGGAGTGTAATATCAAATTCCCGGGCAAACTGGTGGAACCCTCCGGCAAGTTCAACCAGTTCTCCCAGCCTAGTAGCTGGAGTAATTTCAATAAAACCTGGTTGGTTCACGGCTCCTATAACCTGTACCAGAAAAGTCCTTAATTCCGTCAATGCAATGGTCACTTTTGAACTAGGATAAGCCTGTACCTTTACAAAGGCTCTAACTTTCTCTACCACTTTGGAGAGGGTATTACCCGCAACGCTTAGCGCTCCTACAGAAGGGATTATCAGGTCACCGGTAGGAGTTACAACTAGCGGGATAATCATACTTTCGCTTGTAAGAATATTAATCGTCAGTTTATCTCCTGGGCCAACAACATATTCATCAGCAGATACCGGTTTTTCCAAAGGAATTGATACAATAATAGGAAGTGCTGGTTCTTCACCTCCCTCAGTTAATCCCAATTCCAACTTGCCAAAAGTTTGAGCAAAAGAGACCCATGGAACCATTAAAATGATCAATATTTTTGTAAAAATTCTATTCATACGACTCTCAAGTTGTATGTTTGTTCATAGTACTCGCGGAATTCTCCTGACTTTATCTTCCGCCACCAATTATTATTACTTACGTACCAATCAATCGTTGTCCGTAAGCAATCAGAAAAGTCATGCTTCGGCTCCCAACCAAGTTGGCGCAATTTGTTGATGTTGAGTGCATAACGTTGATCGTGCCCCTTCCTATCTTCCACAAATTTGATCAGACCCTCAGGTTTACTCAGATGATCCAGAATAAGTCGTGTAATCTCGATATTCTGCATTTCGTTTCCTCCGCCGATATTGTATGTTTTACCCAGCACACCGTTGGTCATAATGAAATGCAGCGCACTGCAGTGATCCTCTACATAAAGCCAATCGCGGACGTTTTTACCATCTCCATACAGAGGAAGCGGTTGATCTTCAAGTGCATTGGTGATAAACAGCGGAATGAGTTTTTCCGGATACTGAAAGGGGCCATAGTTATTGCTGGCTCGCGTCACGATCACCGGCAGATCGTAGGTAACGAAGTACGAGTAGGCTAACCTATCACCACCGGCTTTACTGGCTGAATAGGGGTTGCTAGGCATGAGCGGATCTTCCTCAGTAAACTCACCTTTTTCGATGCTGCCGTACACTTCATCTGTACTGATTTGCACGAAAAGTTCACCGCCGTGAAGCTTCATGGCTTCTAAAAGTGTAAAAACACCGAACATGTCCGCTCTGATAAAATCGTCTGGCTTTCCGATAGAACGATCTACATGGCTTTCCGCTGCAAAATTAAACACAATATCCGGGTGATAATC
>Ga0208879_1001959_pt1 | contig 18728 bp, 16 predicted proteins | sample Knorr_S15_td_Bot_FD_185605 | JGI IMG/M metagenome (GOLD analysis project Ga0208879, IMG submission 185605) | Marine microbial communities from Southern Atlantic Ocean transect - Knorr_S15_td_Bottom_ad_5009_LV_A (SPAdes) (version 2) | ecosystem: Environmental > Aquatic > Marine > Oceanic | place... | reverse complement strand
GTAGGTGCATTGATCGGCATTCCCGTAGCGGTAAGCACAGCAGTGCTCCGCGCTCAAACAACGACCATGCTAATCCGTCGCAACCATCCCTGGCAATTCATCGCGCCCTGGGTATGCAGCTACGGACTATTTCTAGCGCCCGCGCTATATTGCTTCCTAGCTCTTACTAGCACACCACAGACCACCATCATTGGGTCACGCGGATTCATTGTCACCTGCATCTTGGCAGCCGGTTTTGCAACTCAGATCCTCAGCTACATCCGCATGCAACTCGATGACCACAAAACCACGATGGGCCCGGTGCATTTGAATTAGAGTGCCATCCTGCGATCCGACCAAAACCACACAGCGGAGGGCACGGGACTCGAACCCGCAACCCCCGAAGGGGCACGTCATTTCCAATGACGCCGCTAGCCATTCGCTTACCCTCCGTAAGATTTTCCATCCAACGTGGACGCTAATCCATCACGCTCGCACTAGCAGTTATCAAACGCTTGATAAACTCCTCGTTCGACTCAAACCGAGAAAGCTGCTTCGTCAACATTTCCATGGCATCAACGTGGGGCATCGAGGACAACGTGCGGCGCAACATGCTCACAGCATCATAAGTCTCTTGCGGGTGCAACAACTCCTCACGTCGAGTCCCAGATTGATTAATATCAATCGCCGGCCAAACTCGTCGTTCTGAAAGCTTGCGGTCGAGCACCAATTCCATGTTTCCCGTTCCCTTAAACTCTTGGAAAATCAACTCGTCCATCCGACTTCCGGTGTCAATCAACGCCGTTCCAACCACCGTCAATGATCCGCCTTCTTCGAAAGCTCGAGCCGTAGCAAACAACTTCTTGGGAATGTCCATCGCCTTAATATCGACACCACCAGACATCGTCCGACCTGTATTGCCAACCCATTTATTGAAGGCGCGAGCGAGGCGTGTAATCGAGTCCATCAGCAAGAAGACATCTTGGCCCATTTCGGCTAGTCGCTGACATCGCTTGACGATTAACTGCGACAACCGTACGTGACTTTCAACATCTTCATCAAGACTACTGGCCACGACTTCCCCGTCAACATTACGCTGCATATCTGTCACTTCTTCGGGGCGTTCGTCGATCAGCAGCATGATTAATTTCAAATCAGGATGATTTTTCGCGATACCGTGACTGATGTGCTGTAACATGACCGTTTTACCTGTGCGCGGAGGAGAGACAATCAGCGCCCGCTGGCCTTTACCAAGCGGTGTCAACAAATCCATCACTCTCGTTGTCAACGGTTCGGCACCAGTCTCAACAGGCAACCACTGCTCAGGGTTAATCGGAGTCAGATTCTCAAATTTCTTGACATCGGGATAATCTTCAGGAGCCAACCCGTCAACATCCACCACTTCCGTAAGTCGCGGTCCTTGAGATCTCCGAGCGTGCTCGACCAAACCTCGAATCACCACACCTTCACGCAGTGAATATTTATCAATGAATGTGCCGGGAACAAACGGATCGGACCGTTCCCGAGAATAATTATTGTTGGGACTACGCAAAAAACCGTATCCATTGGGATGCAATTCCAACAGACCAAAGCCAGGCTCGACTAAACCAGTACCGCTATCTGGCAAATCTGTTTCATTTGGCCGATTTCGATAATTACGCCCTCGTCCACCACGACCGCGACCACCACGTCCGCGACCACGTCGACCTCGACCTCCTCGGCCTCGACCGCCGCCGCCACCGCCGCCGCCACCGCCACCGCCACCGCCACCGCCATCTGAACGATTGTTTCGATTCCTGACCATCATGTACCTTTAAGCTGATTAAAAAATATCTGTCTTGCGAAGTATTTGGTTTAGATAGTTTCTGTTATAGAAAGCATTTAAAATTCGTAGGTCCAGTTGCTCTGCTGCAGTGAAAAGATATCACCATAACTGCAGAAACATCTGTGAGTTAATTCGCTCGTGAGCGAATGCTTGTTGCCTCTAAGCCAACAAGCTAGGCACCGTTATCGGAAACAACTTAACCACAAGTACGAGATGTACAGGCTGTGATATTTATTTATCACAGCAACAGGTTAAGTAAAGAAAACGCTGCTAACGTAAAAAATGTGACTGCCCTCGGTCTTCAAAACGACGAATGAACTAAGCAATATGCCGATTTTGAAAATAGAGTCAAGCAAAACACGAACTGTTTTGTGCAAGGAAGTTCATAGGAACCAATCAAGTAAGCCATACTAGCTATTAAGTTTGTATCCGCAATGGACCGGAAAAATCAATGGAGATCCACTGAAAACTTTTGACTAACCTAGAAAGCTACCCCAATAAGGGTGCCGTACAATCTTCGAATCCTACCAGCTCTACTAGTTACTACTAGCATGATATCGCCAGAGAATCGAAGCCGACTGTACTATAAGTCACTTGTGGGACGTCTGCATTCACCAAAAGGTTTACCATTGCATATGGAACCATAAGAATATATGTCATAAGCAACAGCATGAATTACCATAAAGGCAACCTGCTAAGCACATCCGACAATCTAACCACTGTGCGCAACATGTCAACCGTTTACTTCGTTTTTTATTGGACCGAAGTGCGTTTCTTTAGTGCTTTCTACCGCCAACCGGAAATATCGGCATTTTTGATATATTTTGACACATATCGATGACGATACATATATTATTGCCCCCCCATAGGTGGGCAATTCTCCTCCCCCCATCTCATATTTTTCTACCTTATTGTGCACGAGTAATAATTAATGTCTTACCGTTTCAAAGTTCCCAGCATTGTGAGATGCGAGATTTCTATTACCTTGAATCCCTCAAAACTACTAGCGACAGCTGCAGTTTTCACGTTGTTCCTATTGACGGTGTTGCCAACCCAAGCTCAACAACTTTCTACGCCACGTGCAACTGCTTCAATAAACCGCAGCGTTGAACAAATCCAATGGCTCAACAACCTAGAACGCGCGCAAACGTTGGCCGCGCAAACCAACCTACCGATCTTTATCCATTTTGTTCAAGATGGATGTCCTGCCTGTGAATTCACAGCGACCCAAACATTTAAAAACCGACAGCTCATCGAAACAATTCATTCACAATTTATTCCCGTAAAAATAAATATCAGCCACGCCGAGGTGTTGCGACGCCAATTCAAAATCACGCAAACACCAACAGATATCATCCTCGACACCAATCAAGCAGTGTTTTATCGAGAGCTCACTGTTTTTGATCCAATGCAATACATTGGCATCCTTAACGCGCTTGAGATCGCAGTCCTTGATGATCTCGTAATCTCAACCGGAACTGAATTTGACCCCACCGACACAACGGAAACTATGACTGACATTTCGAGTGACATTGCTCAAGGGAAACAACATTTTGTAACGACAGCGAGTTACCCGAATCAGTCCCAACAACAATCATATTTTCCAAGTTCACGCCAAGTTTCGGCTATCGCGGTTAGTGCCCAACCTACCAAAGCACTATTAGGCTTAGATGGTTATTGTTGCGTGTCGCTGTCCAACCTAGATGGCACTGCGGCGGCATGGGTTAAAGGCAATCCACACATAGGCATCAAACACCGCGACCGGCTTTACTTGTTTTCAAATCGACAAAACCTACAACTATTCCTGAGTAACCCCGATAGGTTTTGTCCAGTCCTATCAGGATTTGACCCGGTCTTATTTACCGACCACCAGCGACTTATTGGCGGGCAACGGAAATTTGGCGTGTCCTACAAAAAACGAATCTACCTGTTTCAAAACGAGTACACACTGCAAACTTTCTGGCACGCGCCTGACAGGTATGCCAAGGCAGCACTTGATGCGATGAACCGCACGCGTTAGATCCATTTGATCTGGTGACGATTACGCCGACGTTGCGTCACCACGAGTCAACTCGGCAAGGCGTTTCCAAGTCGTCAAGCCGGTATCATGTCCGTCACTCCAGGCGATGCGGATCGCATAGTTCCCAACTAAGCTTATCTTCTCAATGCAAACGTCCGTGGGCACATCTGCTGGGTTGAGCAACGGCTTGCCTGTCCACTCATCAACGCAATGGGCACATCCGCACGCTAATCTCAAGTCACGGTAGAGCAGGGTGGCGGTAACTTCATCCGGCCATTGAACCTCAAGCTGGGCCACATCGTCTAGTCGATTAATCGCGGATGGTGTCATGCCGCTACTCCCCTCTAAAGTACTTGAATCAATCGAACCCTACGAAATTAGGTGACAGCCTAACAAAGGCTGACAGTCCAACAACTAACTAGTCCTCCCACAGCAACGAACGCTGTACTGCACGTTGCCAACGACGGTAACGACTTTCTCGCTGTTCAGGATCCATGGATCCCCGAAATTCCTTCTGCAATGCCCAATTGTCACGCACATCTTGTAAATCGTTCCAGAAGCCAACTGCTAAACCTGCCAAATAAGCTGCTCCAAGTGCTGTCGTTTCCGCGACAACAGGCCGCTTCACCGTCACGTCCAGCATATCCGCCTGAAATTGCATTAAGCTATCATTCACGCTAGCGCCCCCATCTACCTTCAGCACTCCAATGGGCGTAGCCGCATCCGCTGACATGGCTCTCACGACATCCATCGTCTGCAAAGCCATGCAATCAAGAGCGGCACGAGCAAAATGGGCGGCCGTGGTACCTCGTGTGATGCCGACGATCGTACCACGTGCTGCGGAGTCCCAGTGCGGCGCACCGAGGCCTACAAACGCGGGCACAATTTCAACACCACCAGAATCTTCGACTTGCCCAGCCAAGGCTTCGATTTCACTTGAATCTTCGATCAACCCCAAACCGTCGCGTAACCACTGGACTACCGCACCGGAAATAAAGACCGAGCCTTCGAGGCAATATGTAATTTTACCGTTAACGCTCCATCCAATCGTGGTCAGCAATTGATTTTCACTTTTCACGGGAGACTCCCCAGTATTCATCAAAATGAAACTGCCCGTACCATACGTATTTTTTACGTCCCCCAGATCAAAACATGCTTGCCCAAACGTCGCCGCCTGTTGATCACCTGCGATTCCCGCGATCGGTATTTCCGCGCCGAATATTTCCGGTTCCGTGGTGCCAATCAATTGACTTGATTCTACAACCGTCGGTAACATCGAGCGGGGAACTTCAAATATTTCCAACAGTTCATCATCCCACTCGAGCGCGTGAATATTAAACAGCAAAGTCCGTGAAGCATTGCTGTAGTCGGTGACATGATGTTTGCCGCCAGTTAATCGCCAGATCAAAAACGAATCCACCGTACCAAACAGAATCTCACCATCCTCAGCCCGCCGCCTAAGGTCAGGATCTTGATCTAGTAAATACTTGATCTTGCTTGCACTAAAATAGGCATCGAGCAATAGTCCCGTTTTCTCACGGATCACATCCAACTTTCCAGCAGCCTGCACGGCCTCACAAATACCTGCCGAGATGCGACTCTGCCAGACAATCGCATTGCCAATGGTCTCACCGGTTGCCCGATCCCATAACACAGTCGTTTCTCGCTGATTCGTAATACCAATGGCGGCAATGTCTTCGGGCTGCACACCCACATCTTGAATGACTTGCCGAGCAGTCGCGAGCTGACTATTCCAGATATCTTCGCAATCGTGTTCTACATGTCCAGGAGTCGGTAGGATCTGCGGAAATTCTTGCTGTGCGATCGCGACGGCAACTCCATCGTGGTCAAACAAAACTGACCGACTCGATGTTGTCCCCTGATCTAATGCCAATACTAATTTTGCCATCCTACTGTACTCCGTCGAGATCATCACCACGACCCAACTCAGACTCGGGCTCAGATTCATGAAATCGTGAAATCAATTGATCATAGGTTACCACACCAAGTATGCCACCGATAATGGGACCCACGACCGGTACTAAATACCACAATGTATTTGGGTCTTTAAACACTTGCGATCCCCAACCCGCCACGTAGGTAAATAGTCGCGGCGACAGGTCGCGAGCGGGATTGATGGCATATCCACAATTGGACCCAAATGACAACCCGATCATCAGTACCAACGCTCCGACAACCATTGGGCCGATATTACTTTGCGGCGCGAGATTCCGCACATCGCCAACGGCACAAATAACAAGCAACAGGATGGCTGTGCCAACTATTTGATCCAAGAGTCCAGTCCAGTTTGAAATTGTCTCTGGATCCAGATTTCTAAAGGACCGCGGGTATGTCCCGAAAATACCAGCCGTTGCCATCGTATGGTGACTTGCTTTGTCACTAGATTTGCCTAGATGCCGCGGGCCATCGTCTCCACGGAAGACTTCAAATCCGGCAGCCTCAACCGCTTCTATATTTTGTATTTGCTCGTAATACACGCCATACACAATCGCTGAAGCAACAAAGGCACCCAGCATTTGCGCTGCGATAAACGGCACCACACGGTTCCATGGTAACGCCCGCCGACAGGCCATCGCAATTGTCACCGCCGGATTAATATGAGCACCGGTAACTCCACCAGCCACATACACGGCCAGCATCACAGCCACTCCCCATCCAAAGTTGACTGACAGATAATCACCATACTGGAACTCCGTGATTGTCTCGGCGTAACGACCTAGCTCGCCCTGAGACAAAGGTACACTGACTTTACCCAATGTTACCTGCGCATTGACACCAAGTCCAAATAACATCAGGACCATCGTACCCAAGAACTCCGCGCTCATATCTCGTAGTGTCGTCTTACTTAGGCTGACCATAATTCGATCCTTGGTTCACACAATCGCTAGTGGTAACAATACTCTGCTCTATTTTGTGACATCTATCGTCAAATGTCCACGCAACTAAATGTTAAATTTATGCGAAGATGATTTCAATCGTCACCTTCAGGCATTGGTTGAAATTGAACCGCATTGGCGGATTGTGCTAACTGGTACCAACCGTTGCTACAGATTAAGCAGCTTCTTGAATGCGTAAACCTGCAATTCTCGCGCGAGCAACTGATACGCGGCGCGGTGTGGTAACGGCGCACGATCGGCCCATACCGTTAAATTTCCAAGCAACTTGGTTAGCTGCGCGATTGAATTGGCGGTAGAAGCCTTGCTGGGGTTGTCCTGTAGCAAGACCTGATCCAATTCCCAACTCATTACCGTTCCGACTTGTGCATCCAGATAAGGCTCTCGCTGCCCTGAGGGCAACTTCACGTATTCCACAGCACGGCTTAATAACCAAACTTCGACGAGGGCAAACGCATTGGACTGCAGGCGTTCCTGATGGCCCAAGTTCAATTCCAAATTTATTCCACTGCGGCCGACATCCCCCGCAAAAGCTGCTGCTAAGCGTTCTGCCAATTCTTGACGCATCTTGATGTCCTGTGTTAACAGATCCTCGGTGCACAACCAATACAATACCGCGCAGTGCATGGACTGCTGCAAGTCTGGCTGATGTTCTATATCCGCCTCCATTACCCACTTATCAACTTGATCAAACAGAGCAAACTGACTCACAACCTCACCAGCTGCCGACGGTCGACGAGCGTAAACCTGCCTATGGATATCTGCCCAAGACATGACGGCGGTCAATTGAGCACCCAGAAAAATAACTTGTTCATTGACTGGCAGACGATGAAATTCAGCGCTGCGAGTGTAGAACCAATGCCGCGTCAGCTCGTCAATATTTCGTTCAAGTAAGGACTGCGAGGCATCACCTAGTGATTCACTTGTCTTCCCTAATGGCGACCAGCCACGTTCAAGCTCGTATTGAAATCGGTTTACCAAATCATCCTTAATCTTATCATCTTGCGATTCCAATTCAACAAGCACCAACCAGTAGGCCAGCTTATCCAAGGGCGTCGAATCTACCTCTGGGTAACTTCCAATCCACCATCGCCATTGTCCGAACGACACTGTTGCTCCGGTTGCGACAAGCAAAAACACAAATACTAATATTCGTTTGGATTTCATATTTTTTAACCCGTGACCACAACTCTTATTAAAACAGGAGTCTGCCCGGAGAACAAAAAGAACAAGAGAATAACATTCAATTAACCGTCCCCGCGATTCTAATCACGATTTTACATCAACGCGAGACCAACATAAAACGTTGCGGTGAAATTCGTGAACGCAAACATGTCTCCCACAGTGGGTTTGCGGGGAAGTTGTTGTATTTACTTACATTTCATAAATCTGGTACATATGATTAAACCAGCGATGACAACATCACGTTTCGATAAATTTCGCACTTTTACAGAAAACTGACTATGGCAAAATTCATGACCGCCGTGGAACACCAACTTGGTTCGCCCACGGCTCAATCTCGCCTGCAAGATTTCATCACACAAATGACAACACAATACGCCGATACCATTGATTCAATGGATGGCACTTGGAATGACAACGTCCTTGCCTTTGAACTAACCGCCATGGGCAACAAAGTCTCGGGGACGCTTACCGTCAACGATGACGTTATTGAAATACAAGGAACCATGCCATTTGCATTATCACTAATGCGCGGCCGCATGGAAAAAACCATGGAACAGGAACTTAGGAAATTGCTCGCATGATTTTCCAACATCGCACATCTCTCTGTTGCGTGTTTGCCATCATCGGCTTAGCAGTAACAGCAAAACCTCACGACCTCTATGGTCAAGCTGCTCAACAAACAGTGTTGGCCAATGCTCGCTTTGAACAACAACTAGAAGCTCTCATTTCGACTCGCTGGGATTTACCATTAAAAGACGTTCTCAATTCGATCAGTGAAACCCAACGCGTTGCCATTTTTCTAGATCGTCGAATTAATCCCTCACAACAAATTCAGCTCGAAGTCCAAGATAAAACGATGATCGTGGCATTACAACAGATTGCCAACCAAGCAAATAGTCAAATAAGTCACATCCGCAACGTCATCTATATCGGACCTAAAAAAACAACGCACTTGCTAGCAACTGTCGCTGCAATCCAGGCCGAACAGCACCGGCGTAATCACGCGGAAAACACTCGCGTTTTTACGATCGGCAATAGCACACAGTGGAATCGACTTTCACAACCACGATCGATCGTCACTGCAATCGCGGAAACCGTAAATGCGCGAATTACCAATATTGATAAAATTCCGTTCGACCTCTGGGATAAACATACATTGCCCAATCTGCCATTCGCCATGCGGATGTCAATCGTATTGGCTGGATTTGATCTTACCTACCAATTGAACAACGACCGTTCTATCACTCTGATCCCATTCCCAACTGAGGCCAAATATCAAAAAGCATTTTCAACCAACGTCAGTGCGGCAAACCTCAATCGCATTAAAAACAGTTTTCCGACACTACAGATCACCAACAACAACGAACAATTGGTTGCTTCCGGGAGATGGGAAGAAATCGCTGAGCTTGAAATGTTACTGCGCGGCAACACTATCATTCGACCAAAACCAATGACCACCTCAAAGCAAGTTTACACGCTGAAGGTAACCAATCAATCAATTCAAAATGTGCTACAAGCCATTGCCAGCAACGAAAAGCTGGAACTTGCTGGGTCAGCAGAGGCCCAAAAAATCTGGAACAAACGCATATCGCTCGAAGCAAAAGAATTGCCACTAGCCGATCTGTTGCTTCAAGTCGTCGGGCAGGGGAACTTGCAATATCGCATCGCCGATAAACAACTGCTCATTTCAGTAAAAATGTAACCCGCGAATGAACGCAAATTATCGCGAATAAAGCCGTTAACTCACCTGCGGCGGATGCATGAACAATTGAGTGCGTTACAACGCTTCAGAATTGTCGCCGTACACCCCATTTTTAAAATGGGTGTCTATTGGTGCGGATTCGTGGCTCTACTCAGGGATTTTCGCCGAGTCATCGTAGGTGCGACGATCTTGTGGATGCCACAACGGAAACCCATCCTTTACGCGCTCAGATAGAATAGCTAACTTTTCACCAGAACCTGGCAGAGACGCCGTCGGTTCGTAATCATCTTGTTCATGTCCTTGGGGTTCAAAATCCCATATACCCAACTTGATTGCATCCAGAACTGAATTTGGCACGATCTATTCTCCCGTCACTGTGTGAGAAAAAGTGAATTGAAAAGGTTGGCCGTTACATCTCTTACATTGACAATCAAAAGGAACATTCACAAGAAAGTAATGAAGCAGGTGATTTTTTCAAAATCTTACATGCCTCTGGCAACCGCTTGCCGCTCCAACTTAGTGACCACCAAGTTAAAAACTTAACTAGACCAATCCAATATCAGAGTAAGGCAATTCTACGTCAAGCGAATGACAACAATTTTTCAATTTTAGCGACAACAATTTATTCGCAAATATTTTTACCTTTTTCAAAAACAATTGTTGACTAGGCGACGCAAATTTGCGCCTCTCGAATTTCCAACCGTGACGACTCACTAGTTTTCAACGCCTTGCCGTCAACCACAGTTCCAGTAATGTCACCAATGTGCTAAATTGCACTGCCGCGTAAATAAGTTGCCGCTCACTTTACCTCCTTTTCAACAGAACAACTACAAGCCATGACCACTGGTACAAGCAAAGCCGTGAATCATGTTCAAAACAATCCTCTGAGCGATGACACTCATGAAGTTTGGCTGCATGGAAACCGACGTGTCTATACAATCGCTCTTGTTCCAGGCGTGATTATCCTTTGTGTCTCAGCGCTTGTTCTCAGCAACACATTTTTTGTGGCTCCACTTTGGTTGCGGGTCAGCGCAGCAGTCCTGTGTGGGTTTGCTGGGGTCACCAATACATCGTTGTTGCTATGGTTAAGACGACCCCTGCTGGCATACAGCGCTGGACACCTGCTTGTCTACTTGCGGCCACCACACGTCGTGCGAGTGCCCATTGAATTTGTGGAAGTTTTTTTTGCAGGCCAAAGTGAAACGCACATGCCGCGACCTAGAACACAAACCAAAGGCCCGGCACCCGAATCACGGAACGTCGTTGTCCGGCTAGCCGAACGGGCATCTCAATTCCAAAGACATCCCGTTAAACCATCCCTAGGATCGTGGGAAGAGGGCTACATTGTCGTCCGCGGTACTTGGGCAGAACCAGTAAATAAAGACCTGTTCCGCCGCCTTAACCGGCGGTTGATCGAAATCCATCGACTGCAAAATAAAAGCTTTGAAAACGGCGCCAACATCCTACAGAGTTCCGATTTAGGTGATAAAAACAGTGCCGTCACATCCTCAGATTGCGAGGACCACCGTGACTGAACTTCTCATAAGCGTGCGTAATGCCGAGGAAGCGCAGACTATTCTCAACACTGTGCCCCAACTAGCAATTCTCGATATCAAAGAGCCACGCCTGGGCGCACTCAGCGCAACATCTCCGGAAACATGGCAGAACATTGCCACCTTAGACAGAGGTAACACCTTGCTAAGCGTCGCGTTGGGGGAGTTAAGCGAGTACGACTTAGCGACATCAAATCAGATTCCCGACACCGCACGATATGCAAAAATTGGTTTGTCGCAACAAGCAGAAAAGAACTGGGTTGATCAATGGAAACGCATCGCCTCGTCACTCCCACACAATACCGACCTCGTCGGCGTAATCTATGCTGATCACCAGTCTGCCAAAAGCCCCCCTGCCAATTACATCGTCGATACATTGTTAGCAACAGGCTGCCGAAATTTCCTCATCGACACATTCGACAAATCTCAGGGTAACTTACTGCACCACCTGAGTTGCGAAACCCTCGCAAATTTAAACTACCATATCGAACAACAGGGTGGCGTTTTAGTGCTCGCCGGTTCAATCACTTCCACCCTTCTTGCGGACATTCTGCGGACTGGAGCAAAATATATCGGCATTCGCGGCGCCGTCTGTGACGGAGATCGCAAAAACCAACTTAGCCAAACCGCTACAATGTCTTTTCTATCATCGCTGGAACTCTTATCCTCAGGAATTTAATTGTTGACCAACCCTATCATCCAAACCGACTCGCAACTAAGCGAATACATCCAACGGCACCATGACTGCACGATTATTGGTTTTGATACCGAATTCATTTCCGAAGACACTTATCGGCCGGAATTGTGTTTAATTCAAGTAAATGCTGATCACGACATCGCCTTAATCGATCCTTACGACATAGCCGATCTAACGCCATTTTGGCAGTGGCTCACCGACCCAAGTCGAACTATTCTTGTTCACGCTTGTCGCGAAGAACTGCGATTCATTTTCCGAGCCACCAACGAAGCTCCCCAGAACTTAATGGACATTCAAATCGCAGCAGCATTTGTTGGCTTGGAATATCCAGCTAGTTATGGAACCCTAACCAACCGCCTGCTGGACATCTCTTTGAATAAGGGAGAAACACGCACCGATTGGCGCAGACGTCCTTTGACTGATGCGCAGTGCAAATACGCCAGACAAGACGTAGAGTACCTAGAACCCATTTACAACCTACTGCTGGCGCAGTTAAGTGAAATGGGCCGCACAGAATGGCTGTTCAGTGAACTGCGGCGGCAACAAGACCATATTTTGCACCAAGAAACTTCACCACGGTGGCGCAAAGTATCCGGCAGCGGTTCACTAAACCGTCGTGGATTAGAAATTGTAAAACAACTATGGCTTTGGCGTGATGCTATTGCTCAACAATCCAATACGCCACCACGGCGTGTTTTACGTGATGATCTGATTTGCGAATTGGCTCGGCGGCAATCTGATTCTCTCGAAAAACTGCGGCTCATCCGAGGCATGCAGCATCGCCAAGTCCAGAAGCGAATTCCAGCCATCCAGGACACTCTACGACAAGCACTTGATACGCCCACGCAAGACTGCCCACAGCGCCAGCGGAAGTCTAAATCTCCCCAACGCACTACGCTCAGCCAATTTCTCTTTACCGCAATTTCAGATTATTGTCAACGAAACCATATGTCGCCAGGACTTGTGACAACGATGACCGATCTACGGGACTATCTGGACCTTAACTATGGTCACAGCGCCCCCAGCAAGAAACGCCAACCACTGCTAAGCACTGGCTGGCGTAAAGATTTTATTGAACCACTGGTCCAAGATATTTTAAGCGGAAGGCTAGTAGCCCATGTCACCGACCCCACGTCGGATCAACCGTTGTCATTTGAACCCCACTCAGCGATAAACCCTAACGACGACTAACCAAGTTTGTCACGACCACACGTCAAAACCAACACTTTCTTGGTTTCCATCAACTTCAATATGTGATCGCACTGGTCTAATCTGTAAGTTAAGACCTCATAGGTAACTAGTCCTTCCGCATTTTTTACATTGTGGCAATCCTATTTCCCAGCGCGTGCCTCCAATAGCAGCGGGCCATCTTCCGTTGTCGCAGCGGGTAAAAACCACGTCATTTCTTCCTGAATCAACGTCGTTGCTGGATCTTGACCAACTAGTTTGACGCGGATTTTATGTCGCCCTTCTTTGTCAGCGCGAGCATACACTTTGAGCGTAACTTTCTCGCCCGGTGCAATGCTGGCTATTGAATCAAAGATAACTTGACCAGGAATCAATTCAGCCGTCTGGCCCGTTGTTTTCACTGGCTCCACGCCGTACCCAAATTGTGCGATGACATCTATTCCATGAGCCACTCGCGTGCCACGATTAATGACCTGGATCTCATACGTAGCCTCTTCGTCCATCCTCACTGGACCAGTCGGATCACTGACAATTAGTTTTAAGTCGGCAACGCCACGAACACGAGTCACGACTGCTGCAGAGCGAGTCTCAGCAGCTACCGCCTCCACTCGCAGCGATAATTTATTTTCCCCTTCACTGAGCAGAATACATTCAAATTCGAATGTTCGAGTCGCACCGGGTTCGACAACGCCAATTTCCCAAGACATGTTACGCTTAACGGTTTCTGTCGGTTTTCCGCTTTGCAGATACCTAGCACCCATTGGCAATACGGCGTTCACTGTCACGTCGCGAGCGACGGTGTCCCCTTTGTTGCTGACTTGAATTTGATACTTAACAGGTGCTCCAGCAAAATTATTCTTGGGTCCCTTAACTTCTAATACTAATTCGGGTCGAACAATGACGATCGACAATTCTTTTTGCACAGCTTCACAACCTACGGTCGAAACGGCAGCTTGAATCTTCATCGCGCCGGCCTGTTCCGCAGTTAACTCCAATTCGATCAACTTGCTACCTCCGGCGGCAATCTCACCAATGGACTGGCCATCTTCGACTCCCGGAGAAATACGCAAGGTAACATCGCTAGCATCACCATTGCCAGTGTTAGTTACGCGTACTGTAAATATCTTTGTTTCACCATATGTCATTTCTTGCGGACCGGCCAACGACAATTGTAACTCTGGTTGAATAACTTGGACTTGTGTTGCTAGGCCCAATGGTTGAACTGTCCAACGCGTAGAGAGTTGGAAAGCACGATTTTCCTGTGGCACCAGCTGCATCTTCCAAATTGCTCGCGCCCCCGAGGCAAGTCGACCAACCTGCCACTGTAATTCACCATCGACGGTCGCCGTACTTCCATGCGTTGTTTCATTCGCAGCCAATTTCACCCAATCTGGTAAAGCGGTCACGACAAACACGTCCTCGACCAATTGATCTCCTTGGTTGATGGCGACAATTTCGAACATGCTAGACATCCCAACACGAATTGTTTGCGGTATGCGAGTCATTATCTGAATTTTCGGAATGTAGCCCAATTGAGTTACACCTGCCGGTGTCGATGCACGTGCAATATTGGTTCCGCTCGCAACAGTCGCAGGCACTGCAGAAGGTTGAGCGCCTTGTTCGGCATATACTTCAAATTCAATATTTTGCACAGCCGGCACAATTGGCGCTGCTATCGCGGAAGTAGCTGCCGGATCAAACGCTGATGGTGCCTCTAAGTCAGCTACCAACGGGAACTCGTCCTGAGCAACAATGACTGGAGGTACATCAGCTACGGCTTGCTCGGTCGCGGGCACAACTAAAACCGATGTTGTATCAGTGGGTGTCGCTACCTCGGCGGTGGCCGATTCTAGCACACCACTACCGACAGGTACCGATAGAACAAAATCGTTGAATGGGGAAGTCTCTAACTGATCAGCAGTCTGGACCACTGGTTGCGTGACACCTTCCGCTACAGAATTGCCAGTATCTTGTGCATTGCTCAATGCTACAAACAGACTAGCAACAAGTATCATCGCGCCAATAATTGTTAGATTACGTCTCATAATTAGAAACCTGCATTTCGATTGTGGGGTTGTTCGGCTCTCCTGTGCGGAAAGATATTCCGCTGAGAATCGGAAACCAAATCGACAGTTACAACGCTAAGCTTTAGTCTAAATCCATTTTTTCATTTTCCCAGCGCGGCATAGTCTGGGCTCAGCAACTGCTTCAACGAAACTTGAAAACCGCTCATGGGATTCGTACCACGCGGACAATTACGATTAGCTTGACCATATTTCACATTCGTGGTTGAATCTGCGCGAAACCATGAGAACTGTCAGCCGCTCAGGGCTTGCGAATGCTGCCTTAAACCGTCATCATTTGTAAAACAATTTCAACACGCAAATTTTATCTCAACACCTAAACAATCCCATGGCTTCCACAACACACGAAACGTATCCGACCCCCACGATTACCTCTGCGGACTGGCACGTATTGGCACAACAAGTTCTAGCTGGTACACCGCTGAACCAACAACAAGCCATGCAGATTTTGACATGTCCTGACGATGAACTACTCGATTTAATGTCCGCCGCTTTTCGTATTCGCAAACAACATTTTGGTAAAACCGTTCAACTCTACTTCTTGATGAATGCCAAAAGCGGTCTCTGCCCCGAAGATTGCTCGTACTGTTCCCAATCCAAAGATTCCACGGCGGAAATTCCTAAGTACAACATCCTTAGTCGAGATAAATTGCTTGACGGAGCGAAAATTGCTGCGGAACGAAATGCGAAAACATACTGCATCGTCATTTCAGCTCGCGCACCCAGTGAGCGAGAACTGACCGCTGTTGAAACCATCGTGCCGCATATCAAGGAACAGTACGACCTGAAAATCTGTGCCTGCCTAGGCTTACTCAGCGATGACCAAGCTCAACGCCTATCTGCTGCTGGCGTAGATCGGGTGAATCACAACTTGAACACCAGTGAATCCAACTACAAAAATATCTGCACGACACATAGCTACCAAGATCGAATAGACACGTTACACGCCGTGCGCCGCGCCGGAATGGAAATTTGCAGTGGCGGCATCATTGGCATGGGTGAGCAAAATCAAGATGTCATCGACATGGCCTTTGCACTGCGTGACCTCGAAGCGGACTCCATTCCATTAAATTTCCTGAATTCCATCGAAGGGACCCAGTTACAAAACATTAACACACTCACGCCCCAATACTGCCTAAAGGCTTTAGCGATGTATCGATTCGCAAATCCCGCAACGGAACTACGGATTGCCGGCGGTCGTGAACTACATCTCGGTAGCCTACAACCGCTCGGCCTTTATGCCGCGAATTCAATTTTCGTTGGGGATTATCTGACGACCGCAGGCCAAGCACCTGACGCTGATTATCAGATGATCAAAGACCTTGGCTTCGAAATCACTCGTAATATTGAATAACCGCCTGTAGCACGCATGTGCATTGCTGTTATTTGGTGATCTTCAACAACTTGCCACTGGCTCCCTCGCCAGAACCAATAATTGTCACATAGATATCGCCGCTACTGTCGATACTAATTGCAGTCGGCTTATCTAGTGAAACGACCTTTTCAACTTCGATGCCTTGTTTCTTTTTATTGTATTTTGCAACAATTCGAAAAAGGCCTCCGTCTTTTGGGCTAGACCACGCAAAATCTGTTGCTAACAATTGCCCACGAGGGCCATATGCCAAGCCGGTAATATCGCTAAGTCCCGTTTCAAAGTTCGCAAGTTTATCGCCTGTCGCTGCATCATAAAAGGTCAGCAGCCCATCACCTGGCACTGTAATCTCACCCATTTGCCCAACGGCTAAACTGCCGTCAGGTGCGACGGTTATGGCGACAGGTGCATCAACGCCCGTCAGTTCCTTGGTCGCAATTGCTCGACTAAACGAGCCGACTTTGGCGCCCTTAACACCCGCTCTGGCAATCCAGCCTTTGGTGTCATCGCCGTTACAGGTAGCAAAAATTGCGTCGCCATTAAATGCGAGCCCATAAAAATTACCTTCGCCAGCAAGCTTTTCGGTTGCATCAATTGCGAAGGAAGTTGCCATATCATCAGCCTGCAAAGCTTCTGCTCCAACTTTCGGCAAATTGTAAATCCGCAACAGATCCTTGGCATCCGGGAATCCGCCGCCACCGACCGCCAGAACATCACGATCTATAAACGCCAAGCCCAAAGGGCCAATTGGGTAAATAGGTCCTTTGCCGTATGTTTCGACTGGAAAACCTATAATCACAGCTTCAATTTTTCCGTCTACGATGCGGATCACTCTTCCAGCTCCACTATCAGCAACAAACACATGTCCTGTCTCAGGCTGAATCGCTACACCACAAGGTACATTTAATCCTTCAACAATCGTTGTAACCTCAACACCATAGGCATCTCGGTCACCATCGAACAAACACCCAAACAGAGTGATTGCCGCTATCATCGTCATTTTGCACTTATTCATATCTTAAATCCCTCTTGGGGTTAATTAAAAATCACACCCATCATATTAACACACTTATTCAACATCCAATTCAACTGCGAGCAAATACTCTGGCAAATAAAGTGCACTGACCTGTGGGTAGTGATCGCTCGCGAGTCCCTCCACCATCAACGTAACAATGTCGCTCGTTGCCTGTTAACGTCGAAACACGATTTACGACACCCGTTGCTCAAAGGCCGTAATCTTTACTTCATGCTCAAGTGTCAAAGCAATGTCATCTAGGCCATTGAGCAAGCAATGTCGGCGAAACTCGTTGATGTCAAACGAAAAATCCAACCCCTGACCATCTTGGATTGTCTGCGATTCTAGGTCAATCGTTAACTCATATTGACCGTGTGTGGCGACATTCGTAAACAGTTGGTCAATTTGATTTTCCGGCAAGACAATAGGCAGCATGCCATTTTTAAAACAGTTATTAAAGAATATGTCAGCATAGCTCGGAGCAATCACACACCGAAAACCATAATCCGCCAGTGCCCAGACGGCATGTTCTCGACTCGAACCGCTGCCAAAATTGCGTTTTGTTAGCAGCACAGTCGCTCCTTGAACTGCGGGTTGGTTCAATTCGAATTCGGTATTGTCCGTCGAATCGTCATTAAATCGCCAGTCAAAGAACAGGAATTTCCCAAACCCGCTTCGTTCGATGCGTTTCAGGAATTGCTTAGGGATAATCTGATCCGTATCCACATTGGCACGATCTAGTGCTACGGTAATCCCACAATGCTTGATAAAAACTTTCATCTCTAAATTCCCTATGTGTTTCTCAGACTTTCCAATGTTCTTTTACGCTTCAAATTACACTAGCCGTAACTCTCTAAAAATCTCGCACGTCAACAAATGCTCCAGCTACCGCCGCGGCAGCTGCCATCGCGGGCGAAACCAGATGCGTCCGTCCCCCTTTTCCCTGCCGACCTTCAAAATTCCGATTGCTCGTCGACGCACATCGCTCACCAGGTTCTAACTTATCTGGGTTCATTGCCAAACACATACTACATCCCGCTTCCCGCCACTGAAAACCAGCTTCCATGAAAATTTGGTCCAACCCTTCAACTTCGGCTTGCCGCTTAATAACACCACTACCGGGCACAACCATCGCACTCACGCTATCAGCAACTTTTCGACCTTTGACAACCGCAGCAGCAGCTCTTAAATCT
>Ga0208879_1001956_pt1 | contig 18763 bp, 18 predicted proteins | sample Knorr_S15_td_Bot_FD_185605 | JGI IMG/M metagenome (GOLD analysis project Ga0208879, IMG submission 185605) | Marine microbial communities from Southern Atlantic Ocean transect - Knorr_S15_td_Bottom_ad_5009_LV_A (SPAdes) (version 2) | ecosystem: Environmental > Aquatic > Marine > Oceanic | place... | reverse complement strand
AGATCGAGTGAACGGAGTTGAGATCACCGATAATCCAGCGGACATGACGCCGGAAGCGTTGGCCGCACAAGAAGCAAATGAAGGAGCTCTTGGGAACGCCTTTTGGTTTATGACCGTATTTTGTGGCTTCCTCGTGCTTGCACCAAGTATGTCGACGTCTGCTGATGGTGTAATCCGGCGGTGGGTGGACGTCTTTTGGACAACCAGTGACCGCTTGCGCGCGATGCCGCCCGGGGCGATTAAGGCTGTCTATTTCCGCGTCCTAATCGTCTATGCATTATTAGGTCTGGTCACGCTCGTGTCGATCAAACCAGCTACCCTGCTGATGATTGCCGCTGCCATCTACAACTACGCGCTCGGAATTAGCTGCCTGCACACGCTCTACGTCAACCGTAGCCTCTTGCCAAGTCAACTCCAAGCAAGAACTAGCATGCAAATTGCCCTATTCATGACCGGACTCTTTTTCCTGTTCATCGGCTGCGTTTCAACTTTGAAACAACTTGGTATGATCTAAGCCCGCTAGCGGCCACCCGCCGCTTGCGGTCCTGCACGACCATCCCGCTGCGGTTTAGCCCAAATCCGCACTACCACAACAGTCTAACTTCAGCTAAAACTACAGTCTGTTTCAGAGTAACACTCACCTCCTTTCCCCTTTTGCAACCATATGCGGCGCCCCATAAGTTTCTTATTCGAGAATTCTCTTTTTCTCATCTTTGGCACTGTCGCGGCGTTAATCTGGGCAAACTCCGGCGCCCTTGATTCCTACGAGCATTTTGTGCACTTTCCACTTGTCGGTGCGACTGCTAGCGACGACCAAGATTCCGTTAATGACGGGCACGACGAGCACGCACCCACATCCGACCACATCGACGACGAACTAGAAGCCGTTACCGATGATTCCCAAACAAGTCTAATCTCTCAAATATTCACCCGTGTTGTGTTACGACCCGACGAAACCGGACACCAACACGGGATTACCGTGCACTTTCTAATTAACGACATCTTGATGGCGATGTTTTTCGCCATCGCGGCTGGTGAAGTTTGGGAGGCCTTGCTGCCGGGCGGGTCATTATCAAACCCACGCAAAGCGGCAACCCCTCTGCTCGCTACGATCGGAGGTATCGTTGGACCGGCCGGCCTTTACCTGCTGGCATCAATGTATATGGGTTCGACGGAGATTTACGCTGACGGCTGGGCTATACCCTGCGCAACCGATATCGCCTTTTCCTATCTCGTTGCGCGGATGATATTCGGTGGTTCTCATCCCGCAATCGCATTTTTATTACTGCTCGCCATCGCCGACGACGCGATTGGCCTGCTAATACTAGCCGTTTTTTATCCTAGTAATCCGATCGAACCTGTTTGGTTTTTACTGACACTAACCGCCCTGTTGCTGTGCTGGTTTTTTCGCAAAAAGAAGATCCACAGCTTCTGGCCCTATTTACTGATCCCCGGGACCCTCTGTTGGCTTTCTTTTGACCTCGCCGGAATCCACCCCGCTTTGGGTCTGGTTCCGATTATCCCCTGTTTGCCACATGCCCATACCGACCTCGGAATTTTTGCCCGTGAAGAACTTAACCGCCATGACACGCTCAACGAAATGATGCATTGGTGGAAAAATCCAGTCGAACTTATTCTGGGAATGTTCGGTTTAGTAAATGCTGGCGTTATCTTCGGTCATATCGGTCAGGGAACGTATCTCGTATTACTCGGCTTGCTCATTGGTAAACCGCTCGGTATTTGCTTCTTCACTTGGATCGCCAAGGCGCTGTTCCGTTTGGAAATGCCCGTAGGAATGACCGCGCGGCACGTGATCGTCGTCGGCGTAATTTCCTCAATCGGCTTCACTGTCGCATTATTTGTTTCCACTGCAGCCTTTAAGGACCCAAGCTCTCCGATTCTAGATGAAGTCAAAATGGGCGCAGTGTTTAGCTTCTTCGGAGCTGTGCTAGCATTCATCGTGGCTCGGATACTTCGAATACGTCCGTTGATTGAGGACGAGCTCACTGAGGTAACAACAACCATCAACGAGGCAACGGTTGAGTCGGAGGAACCCTACGGTACAACATGATCGCTCATACGCTTATTAAATTATCATCTGTTCTACTGGCTCTTTTGCTAGTTCCGTCGGCGAACCTCTATTCGCAAGACGGCGAATTTGACGCAACCTCGAGCTATCGCGCTCGTAACGTACATGGCTGGACCGTCTATATACAAAAACGACTTTTGCGTGAAAAACGCGCCGCTGGCGCTCGCGCCTCTGAGATTGTTGCGGATCAATTATCCCAGCTAACTCGCACAATTCCCGCCCAACAACTTAAACAACTACAGCGAGTTCCGATTTGGATATGTGATCGGTCCGATGGTCCCATTCATTACCACCCCCAGCGGGAATGGTTAATCAAGAACGGGTATAATCCCGACAAGGCTAAAGCCGTTGACATTAGCCAAGTGAACAACATCATCCGTAGCGAACACACTCAACCTTCGGTCATGTTACATGAACTCGCACACGCATATCACGACCAAGTACTCGGGTTTGACAATCCCGCCGTTATGGCAGCATATAAACAGGCTGTAAAATCCGGCACCTACGAGTCCGTCCTCGGTATTCGGGGAAAACAGGTTAGGCACTACGCACTTACCAATGAAAAAGAATACTTCGCGGAATGCACTGAAGCGTTTTTTGCCACCAATGACTTTTACCCCTTCGTACGCGCAGAACTTCAACAATTCGACCCTAAAATATATCAGACGTTAGTTAAAGTTTGGGGTATTGATCCCAACAAACGCTAACTCGCCCCCACTCCGAGCAACGCGACTGTTAGGAATCCACCAATTGACCCAACGAAATACTATTGTCGGTATTGGCGAAACGTTATTTGATGTCGTTGGCAATCAGAGCTCACTTGGCGGTGCGCCTTTGAATTTCTGTGTCATGGTTAATCAACTGCTGCAGCCCAGTGGGTTCGCAACGGCAGTTGTATCTGCCGTAGGCAAGGACATGCAGGGGACTACCGCGCGACGCCACCTAGACAGCGCGTCAATAGATACTACACACCTGCAAACACATCCCACCTTAGCAACAGGTGAGGCGCGAATTCACGTAAATGTGGAAGAGGATTCTGAATGCAACTTCGAAATTTTGCCGAACGTTGCTTGGGATGACCTCCGCTGGACCGTTGCGCTACGGGAATTCACTAATCAAGTATGCTGTGTCGTCTATGGAACACTCGCGCAACGTTCCCCACAAAGCCGCCAGACATTGCACAAGTTCCTCACCGCTTGCCCCAACGCAATTCGACTTTTTGACGTCAACCTTCGTGTGCCACACTACGATGCAGAAATAATCAGGAACGGGTGCAAATCGGCAACAATCCTAAAACTCAATTCTCACGAACTCCCAATCGTAAGCGACGCCGTAGAAATGCGCCACCACACAGATCCGGTGGATGGATGTATCGAGCTGCTCGAACAATTTTCGCTATACGCTGTCGTCCTGACGGCAAGTGATAAAGGCACGACGATCGTGACCGCTGAGCAAACACATGTTGGCAACGTGCCCCAAATTATCGTACAAAGCAGTGTCGGGGCCGGTGACGCCTGTACGGCGGGAATCGTAGCAGGACTGACACTGAATCTCGACTTCGATAAAGTAGTCGGATTGGCAAACCAATTGGGCGCTCTGGTCGCAAGCAATAACGCTCCAAATGTCTCAATTCCCCGCGCCCTGATCGAACCCTACATTCCGATTGATTGATTGGCGGCAATATTTATCAATTGAGTTTCCAATCCGACGCTCGTTTTTCAATTTTTTTGTGTATCATATACGGCAGCGACGAATATTTGCCTTATTTTCAGATCAACTCTAGCGGATATATTATGCATGGCTGAAGTAGCAGTTCTTGGTGCAGGTTGTTTTTGGTGCGTGGAAGCTGTATTCATTCAACTTAAGGGAGTGCACGCAATTCGACCCGGATACTGTAATGGTATTGGCGAAGATCCGACCTATGAACAAGTCTGCACAGGGAAATCCGGGCACGCCGAGGTGATCGAAATTGAATTCGAACCGCTCACTTTGGCATATAACCATCTACTTGAAGTCTTTTTCCATTGTCACGACCCCACCACCCTGAACCAGCAAGGCAATGATCTGGGGACCCAGTATCGCAGTGGAATCTATTTCCGCGATGCCCAACAGGAAGCGGTTGCAATTCAAGTGTTAAATTCAACTGCACAATCCAAGCTTTGGCCAAACCCTATAGTAACCGAGATAGCCCCGCTTGCTACGTTTTATCCCGCGGAACAATATCACCACAAATATTACGCTTCCAATCCCGCGCAACCCTATTGCTCGACTGTGATTGGACCTAAACTCGCTAAGTTACGGAAAACCCATTCACACTTATTGAAGGTTTAGTTTTGATGAGGCGCGTGCTTTCAATTCTATTCTTGATTATCTTCAGTAATTGCAGCGGATGTGTGATACCTCAGTTTGTAAATCCCCTTTCAAATAAAAGGGATTCAATCATCGACAAGCGACTTGTCGGTCACTGGGAGTCGGTCGAAATTGACGAAAATGGTGTACAAACGCGGACCGAGCCAGATGACGTTTTCGGTCAATATATAGTCATGGGGCGACACTCAGAAAAAAAAGAGACGATGATGGTCGCACAAACTAAGCTAACAACGGACGGAACAGTGGCCCACGAATCTCGGCCTGGAATTGCTACTCGCCTAGATAATGAGTACTACATTACCTGGGAATTACAACCGAAGGAACGTGGTCCAGATCGACCGCTACCGACAAACACCACATACACCATTACGACATACACGCTACAGAACAACGACACACTCTTGGCAATGTTCATGCTCGACCACGAACATATTATTGAAGCTGTGAAAGAGGGACGTTTAGCCGGCGTGATCGAAGAAGAGGTCGTCATTCGTAAGGGCAAAGAGGAGAGCAAAATCCAGAGTGTGGTCATCGAATCGACAACAGCGGAACTGCGAGAATATTTCACCAAATTCGCTTCCGTCGCGTTTAATCGCCGCGAACCATCATACTATCGCAAAGTTGTCAAATAATGCCGTTGGGAATTTCATTGCGATTCGTGTAAAACTGCGAATGTGCTTACCCGCCGAAGAAATTAGCTTCGAGATCTAATTTATCACCAACATCTTGTTGTAATTCCAAGAGCCTGGCAAACAGTTTCTTTTGAATCGCTAGCGTACTCTCGTCTCCGGCCAAGTCGCGTTGTTCGAGCGGGTCGGTTTCCAAATTATAGAGCCGGATTTTCTTAATCGTTGGATACAAAATCATTTTGTAACCTTTCCAGCGTACACTCCGCTGGTTTTGCAAATAGGCGCCATAGATCCCGTCGTAACACGAAACTGTCTGATCGCCCTTAAGGATTGGCAGAATGCTATTAAACTCAACGTGGTCTGGTTTTTCAACTTTCGCTAGCTCTAACGTCGTCGGCATAATATCTTGTAAATATATCTCCGTATCGACGCGAACCCCCTTCGCGACCTTAGGACCTACCACCATGAACGGAACTCGCACACTGTGGTCATACATATTTTGTTTACCCATCAATCCGTGGTGACCGACTGCAAGCCCATGGTCGGCGGTGAAAAAGATGTAAGTGTTCCGTTGTTGTTTGGTCGCATGCAAATGGTCTAGAATCCGTCCAATCTGGTGGTCCATGTGCGTGATAATCGCATAATACTCTTGGCGATTTACCTTGACCGAATATTCAGTTCGGGGAAAGGGTGCGAGTTTTTCGTCACGCAATCCTCGCCCAGTGGCGGCAGCGGCGTTATAGGGATATTCCTCCAGAAAATTCTCCGGAACCTCAATGTCGTCCAACGGATAAAGATCGACGTATTCCTTGGGAGACTGACGAGGGTCATGTGGCGCGTTAAAGGCAACATACATGAAAAACGGCTTGTCATCCTGCTTAGCCTGATCCAAAAATCCGATCGCGTCGTCAGCAACCACTTCGCTCCAATGTTTACCACCGGCCCAATAACCTCCCCATTTCGGATCGTCTGGCAGCCAACGCTGGTCGCTTGCATTGAGCGGCCGATTATACCCCTCGGGAACTTGCTGAGGCATTCCCCCCCTTACAAATCCGGTGGTGTCAAACGCTTTCGTGGCGTCAGCCCGCACGTGCCATTTTCCCGACATGTAAGTGTGATAGCCAGCCTTCTTCATATATTCAGACCAGAACCGTCCCTCTTGTCGTTCCTTTTCAGTCTCCCTATAAATCGAATTAGCGTGCCAAATAAACCGGCCTGTGTTGAGCATGCAGCGACTTGCCACGCACACGGCGCCACTCCAACTTCCCATGTTATAGGCATGAGTAAACGTGGTGCCTTGGGCGACCAATTTATCTAGGTTTGGAGTCTCTATTTCAGTATGACCAAATGCCCCGATCGTCTCAAAACATTGGTCATCAGCAAAAACAAAGAGGATATTGGGTCGTTCAGCGCCCCAACTGACGACCACACTGAATAGCCACAAACCAAGAACACTTGCCACTTGCATGATAGTTTTCAACACAGCACTCCTTTGAACAGCAACGACCATAGTAAGCCGCTCATTGTCGACTCGCGATATAAGATGATGCAACTATGCTAACAAATCAGCAATCGGAGTTCCACCATTAGAGATATTGAATGGTCGACCAGTTGGTGAGAATATTTCCTCATCGTGCTGCAAGCCCATTGCCGCAGCGATTGTAGCGTTGAAATCCTGTACGCTTACTTCTTGGTCCTCAACATAGAATCCATCCTCATCGCTCATCCCATAAACTTGGCCCGTTTTAATACCACCACCAATTAGCAATGTCGAGAATGCCGCCGGATGATGATCGCGACCGGCATTGACATTAATTTTTGGAGTGCGACCAAATTCTGTTGCCAGGACAATCAACGTCGATTCGAGACGGCCGCGTTGTTTAAGGTCCTCGATCAACGCACTCAGAGCATTGTCAAGTTCAGCGCCCTTATTTGTGATAGCATCGTTCAAACCGCGATGCATGTCCCAACCACCCGTGGTAACCTCGACAAATCGAACTCCATTCTCGATCAGGCGACGAGCCAGAAGACAGCCTTGTCCAAATCGATTTTTACCATACTTCTCCTTGACCGAGTCTTCCTCTGCTGTGATGTCGAACGCCTTAATGGCATCACTCCGCAATAGACCAACCGCTTCACGGTACAAATCATCGTAACCGTTCACGTGGGAATTGTCCTGTGCCCGAGAACGAAACCCCTTATCAAACGTTTGCGACAGACCTAAACGCCGATTAAAATGAAAGTCTTCTAAGTACTTTGGCATTTTTGTGTTTTCGAGGCCCTTGTTTGGATCGCCAATTGGCACGGGTGCGAACTTTGCGCCCAAGTAACCCGGACCCCCACCTTTGCCACCGATATTCACGCTAGCAGGTAACGCCTGACTGATGCGACCATCAAGCCGTTGAATCCATGGGCCCAGACCGGGATGGTTAGTAGTAGCAATTTCATCATAACTCGTGCGGAGTAGGTATTGTGCGGGTCCGTGTGCACCCGTTTCCTGATACATTCCCCGAACCACCGCCAATTCGTTGGCCATATTTGCTAGCTTAGGTAGGTGTTGACCAAATTGAACGCCACTAATTTTCGTGCTGATGACCTGCGTATCTCCCTGCACGCTACTTCCCGGTTTGGGATCAAACGTATCAAGATGGCTCATAGCGCCGGTCATAAACAAATAGATAATCTGTTTCGCCGGTGCGGTTGCCTTGATTTTATCGTCATCGAAGCCCAGTGTTAAGTCAGTGAGAGCCGTCACACCCAGTAGCGAAGTAGCCATCTGAGCCATAAATCGTCTGCGAGCACAACCATCTAACGTTTTTACATCTACCATTGGTAACCTATCCTTACGACTATTTGATAGCACGTTCAACGCGCCAAGTAACGATCCCTATTGTACGTATATAAATTCACGCGTATTCAATAACGCCCAAATAACATTCCCTAATCCAGCGGGCCCATAGTCCCGAACTTCTTTGTAACTGGCCCCGCGTTCTTCCTCGGTCGGCATTCGCCCTAAGATACTCAAGAACACCACCGTCAGGCGATTAGATTCGCTCGTGCCCATCACTTCTCGATGGACAACCGAACCAGATTCTAGCATCATGTGCGTAATGGGACCATTGAAAAGGGCTAGCAGCTGAGGAACAGTACCTTCGACAGTGCCGTCCCCGATAATTTCGCGATCACTTTGACCGAATTGACGCAAGAAATGAGAAGCCGGCAATGGCTGTGGCAACTCGGAAGCCCGCCGCAACACTAAACCCTGATAACTATGCTTGCGGTCATGGGTCCGTTTGTTGGCCTCCGCTTTGCTAATATCATCGATCTTTAAGTTGATTTCAAAGATGGTCAATCCAGGGTCAGCATCAATTGCCTTGATATACTCTTTATCATCCGGACGTAAATAGTAATCGATATTGTTGAAGGTTAGCGTTAAAACGCTGTCCCATATCTGCTCCGCCGTCATCCGCCGCAGAATCGGTCCTTCAAAGAAGTAATCGTCTACCGCGTTAACGTCGTCATAGGTCACTTGCCGCTGATAAGCTTCAGTGTTGTAAATGACCCGCATGAACTCCTTGATATCGAACTTCACGCGTCGCATTTCCCTCACCAACGCGTCCAACAACTCAGGATTGGAAACATGCGTATCATCCATTATATCGTCCACGGGTTCAAACACTCCCCGGCCAAACGCTCGCTTCCACATTCGATTTGCGATCGTCATAGCAAAACGCTGATTATCAGTAGAAGTCATCCAATGGGCAAATAAGTCGCGGCGATCAGAATCGGGGGCCATCGTTGGAATCGAACCGAATAGGATTTTTTCGGTTACCAATTCACCAGGCTTAGCATCGTCATAAGCGTAGTCATGAGGAAATTTAAGTTTGGTGGCAGTTACATTTACCGTATAGCGATTGTACCGTTCAATCCGCCGCATCAGATTTGCCTCCCGCGAACGATCGCCAACCTCCGTAATAGCCGCTTTCATATTCTTTTGAGCATACGTCGCTCGTGCACCGGACGTCTTAATCCCAGCTTCAAACGCAGCCAATTGATAAAATTCCTTCTGTGTCCATTTATCAAATGGATGATCGTGACATTGAGCGCAACCAATACGAGTTCCTAAGAAAATGCGGATTGTATTATTCAAATTGTCTAACGGCATGCCAATGTCGCGCAATTTGTAACCGGTGGCAGGGCTATGCCATACCTTCCCCTCAGCCGACAACATTTCGCGAACAAATTCATCATAGGGAAGATTGTCGCGTAACGACTTTTTCACCCAATCAGCCCAGGGGCGAATATATGTGTTTCCCGTCGAGCGGTCAACGATTCGCAAAGTGTCAGCCCAATAGTTATACAAATGACTTGCGTAGCCAGGTTGCCCTAGCAAATAGTCAATCAGCACTTCGCGTTTATTGGATTGTTTAGAAGTAATAAACAGGTACGCTTCACGACCGGTCGGAATCGTGCCCGTTATATCTAAATACGCCCGACGAACGAATTGGCCGTCGCTACTAGGTCCGTTTGGCTCGATCCCTTCCGCGGCTAATTTCTTATCTATAATTTTATCAATCCGCATCGTCGCCAATCGCATTTTGCCGAGCTGACTGGAATCAACCTTGTCCATCTCAAATGGCAACGCCGTCGGGTCTTCCTGATGCGGAAGTTTTGTTTTGATTTCATTAGCGCGAGGTTTAGTGGGTGCCTTTTTCCGTACTGTTCCGTTGTTCGGCTGAGCGGACGAAAACTGGCATAAGGTCAGGCAGAGAATACCTACTAACGCCAACGCTGATACAGATTGTCTTTTAAGCATAAATAGTCTCACGAACTGTCTAGATGTTAATATCCGAAAGTGAACATCTAATTATTGCACTTTGTGCTAGTTGTTGCAATCTATATATTCCTCCAACCGGTCAAATTGCTACGAAATAGTCTTGTCAACAGCTCTAAATTAATCAGAGTATGCATAAATTTACAAAGCGCCCTTGAGAAACGTCTTTAGGTTTTCAAGTGTTAACGTCCGCGGATTCGTGAATCCGCAGTGATCCAGCATCGCATCCTCAGCAATACCATCAAGGTCACCAGCGTCAACTCCCATCCCGCCCAGATTTGGCGGCAAACCAAGCCTCTGATTCAAGGCGGAAAAAGCATCAGCTAATGCATCTGCCCCTGAAGAAATACCTAACGTTGCGGAAATAGTTTCCATTTCATTTCGAGCGCTGTCTAGGTTAAAGCGAATTGCGTGCGGTATAAAAACTGCGTTGAGCGTCCCGTGATGAAGTCCCTTATGGCGCAACGCCCCTAGGGGATGGCTGACCGCGTGAATAACACCCAACCCTTTCTGGAACGATAAGGCTCCCTGCATTGCGCACATCATCATCTCCGACCTCGCCGCAATATTCTGTCCATCGTCGACGACGGCTTTGATGTTCGCCCAGCCACGACGTAGACCGTCAATGGCGATAGCACCAGCGACGGGGTTAAAGACATTGCTGCAGTAGGTTTCCAAGCAATGCGAAAGTGCGTCCATTCCCGTTGCAGCTGTAAGTAGCGGTGGCAGTTCTAAAGTCAGCTCTGGATCGACGATCGACCATTTGGGAATAATGTGTGGGCTTATAATTGCCAACTTGCGTCCACTCTCCATACTGATTAATGCACCACGCCCAACTTCCGAACCGGTTCCTGCCGTGGTCGGAATCGCAATAATTGGTGTTACAGCTGACGTAACCTTTTCCAAGCCCCCGCAGATAAAGGCAGCATCCTCCAGCGCGAGCTGATGGGTGGCCAGAATTCCAATTCCTTTAGCCGCATCCATCGGAGAACCACCTCCCAACGCGATAATGCCGTCGCACGCTTCACCTTGATATGCTTCAACTCCCCGCAATACAGAGGCTTCCGTAGGGTTAGTTTCAATGTCAGCAAAAACCACTGGCTTGTTCATTCTCAAACGCTCAACAAAGCCTCGTTCTAACAAGCCGCCATCAGTTACCACCATCGGTCGCTGCATGCCAACACGTTGAATTACTTCAGGTAAGTCCGCTAACGAACCAGCGCCGAACTGAACTTTCGTAAGATAACTGATCGTGGGGTATTGCATAACTCGCTCCAAACATGGTACTAATCCAACCAAACGTTTTCCGTATTATCCCACAATTCGGCTCTTGTTAAAGGACACCGTGGCAATCAATGGCTCCAGAATCAATTCGCGAACAGCAAAGTAAGCTCAAGGAACAATATCGAGCCCAACCTGGTTCAGCACTTCACACGATGACCGTGACGGGCGACGTGTCGCAGTCCACATACACGATTAGTCTCCCAACCCATGCCGGCAAGGTTGAGGCGGGATTACACACGGCCGCCGGGGGTCCTGGTACACACGCTTGTAGCGGTGACATGTTGCTTGAGGCGTTGGTTGGTTGCGCCGGAGTAACCCTTGCAGCAGTCGCAACGGCGATGCGTATTTCCATCAACAAGGCCGCGATCACGGCTACTGGCGACCTCGACTTTCGGGGCACAATGGGCGTTGAACCTAAAGCAGCCGTTGGTTTCGAAAACCTACGGCTACATTTCGACTTAAATACCGATGCGTCACAGGAATCGGAGGACAAGTTGATTTCGCTCACTGAAAAATACTGTGTTATCTTTCAGACACTGTCGACACAAAATACTATCACAACCAGTACCGGATCTCAGTAAATGGACTCTAGGCTGAAACTAGTACACCCTGCCGCCGACCTATGCATTGTCTGTAGCGATTTCGCCGCATCTTTGGAGTTTTACCATGAAATTCTGGGGTTCGAGGAAGTTCTCGATATCCAAATTCCCGCAGACGTTGCACTTGGTGCGCATCTAGCCCCAACCGCTTTCCGTCAAATACGCCTTGCCGCAGGACACACGCGCATCAAACTCATGGAAATTGCCAATCCGCCCCTTCCCGGAAACACCGATTTTAAAGCAGGCGTGCGTTGGTTAACATTTATCATCGAAGACTTGCCAAATACGGTTGAGCGACTGAAAACTCAGGGCGTCAAGTTCATGGCAGATTCCGTGAGTGCTCCAGATGCTGCTCATGTGATTTGTGCGGTGGACCCCGACGGACTGCTAATCGAACTAGTGCAAGTTGATCCGTAAGTCGGGCAAATTGGAAAGCAACTCGATTTGGCAATATTTCGAAGCGGTGATAATAATCAACTTTGAATCTACGACAGTTAGCAATGGTGCTATCCAATTAACAATTCACCCACTCCTAAACCGGGCTTATCGCTGATCGTCGTATAAGGCCCGCAAATATCAATGGGTTCCGAGACTGTCCGCTCTACATAATAATCCGGCCCCAATACGTCTCCTGGGAATTCCTCGATCCGCATATTTTCATGAGCGACAACTAAGTGCGCCATTGTGGCAATGCCGATATCCCATTCTAGGTTAGAACCGATAGAACACGCGATGCCGTGCGTTTGAGCATAATCCAATATCTCGATACTACGGCTAATGCCACCATTTTTTCCTGGATATACGCTTATTACATCGCAACACTCATTTCGAATCAGTTCCTGAGCGTGAATCAAATCAAAACAAATATCATCCGCAAGGATTTTAACTCCGGTTTCTCGTCGCAGTCGAGCCAATCCCAGGTAGTCCCCGTCGGGTGTCGGTTGCTCCACCAAATCCAATCGGCAATCAGATAATTGCATAACGCAATCGATTGCGGTATCTACATCCCAACCACAATTTGCATCAATCACCAAATCCTTTTCAAAACCGATGACTTCCCGTACAGCCTTGACGCGGGCAACATCCTCCACCGGATCGGTACCCACCTTTACCTTAATGGTGTCAAATCCCGCCGCTACCAATTCCGCGGCCCGCGCCACGGCACGCTCAACATCATACGCCCCCATTGAAAACCGGCTCTTTATTTTCAACGGACGGCAGGCGCCGCCAAGCAACTCGTAAACTGGCTGGCCTTGATCTTTACCTAGGGCATCCCAGCATGCCATCTCAATCGCACTTTTCGCGAACCAATTGCGACTACAACAAGCGTCCATCCGTCTGTTGAGTTCCTGAAAATCACCAACCTCTATCCCCACGATTGTTGGCGCCAACGTCTCATTAATCACTTGTTCACAACCCGCCGGCACCTCTCCGCTCCAGCGGACTGTAATTGTCGCTTCGCCCAAACCGTCTATTCCCACATCGGTGTGCAGTCGCAAGACGACAAACTCATTACCTGTATTAACGCCTAGGGCCGTGATCATTGTGTAGTTCGGTTTGATATCGAGCCGATGCCGATACGTTGTAATGCCGGTAATTTTCATGAACAATCCTACTCGATCGATTATCAATAAAACGAGGTTCACAATTTGGGCGAATCGCATTGAGGATCAAATTACGGAATACCTAGAATGCCGGATCAAACATTTCTATGTAAATAACAAACACCCCTAGCGGTAACGGGCTGCACAAGTTAGCAATAAAGCCGCCGAAAAAATGCCCCTTCATCCAACACCACGCTGCCAGGAAGTTGATGAGCCCAAGAAACAAACCCGTAAAAATCCAAAACGGTAAAAATAACTCCCAATCGATCGGCGGGCCGTTTGTAAGGAACGCATATGCCCCTCCCAACGTCCACAGCACCGCTAGCAAACCAACTATTATGCTTAAACAGACCGGTACGATCCGCAATCGCAATGCAAATCGAACAAACTCACTTCGAACTTCCTTCCCCTCAATTCGTTTCGGGGGCGCGTATGGGTCGACGTCCTCATCCATAGTTACTTGCAAATTCTAACAATCTAGTTGTTCTTCCACTCTTCGCCCAGTGGCCCCCCATCCCGACGACAACCGAGTCGATTGTAGGTGACGTAGTCGATATTTTCACTTAGAAACTGCACGCTACCATCAACCAACACAAATTGCGCACCACCCTTATGCTGCGATCGGAAACCGCAATCGGTGTTCCAATTGTTCCAGAAGCTACATCCATGGGGTCCCGGAAAGCCCGGATCCCCCATGCCGATAATGGGATAATTAATAGGGGATGTCGTCGCCGTTTTAAGGGCATTAAAATACATCCACCCGCGGTAAGAGTGATCACGATTCTTATTTGGCAACATTTCGCCAAAAGCGATCACCTGACTCTCACCATCAGTCACATCGCGAAAACGTGCCGACCATTGCCCATTGGCAAAGACACCACTGGTTGTGTAGCCGCGACCTTCGTCCGCGCGAGCATTGGGGCCCGTACCGAATATGTTGCCCGGATAAGAAAGACACATATTTCGGTGGTTGGGTACCATACTTTGTGCACCAATGGAATATCCATACGTAGTGATGGCTCGATCGATATCGTGGTTAGTGCCATCAATAAAAGGATCGATGTTGGCCGAGGGGCAAATAAACACAGGAATCACCTCTGAGCGAACCCATTTGCCGCTTGGTGCAGCGGTCGTTTCAAAGAGGGACCAGCCATTGTACGGATTGCTCCTGCGCGTACCAGCCATTTCTTGATTAAGTTGGTTATAAAGCGGATCTAGTTCCAGAAACGGCAGCAACTTGGTCAAAACCGACCCTCGGCTTGAGCCATGCCATGTGTACGGATTGTTAGATTGTCTTGTCCATTGATAGTACCCGTTAGTGGGAAGATGACCGTAAGTATTGTGATATGTCCGCATCGCTAAACCAATTTGCTTTAAATTATTGCTGCAAGACATTTTACGAGCGGCCTCACGCGCCGCGGAGACAGCCGGTAACAACAGCGCAACTAAAATTCCGATTATCGCTATGACCACCAACAATTCAACCAACGTAAAGGCACTACGTTTTTTTTGTGTTCGCACAACCATATTTATCTCCCTGCCTCGATATTTATTTTTAAGTATTTACCAAATTATAACGTATTGGAGATTCCATTTCCGGCATTTTTTTAACTACACACCAAAACTAACCCGAGTATGATCGTCGACAGCACTAACAGCACTGCCATCGTGATACTAAGTGGAACGATGCCGTTAATGAGGCCAAAGCCCAATCCAATTCCAAACCCGACCATCAGCGTTCCATAACAACCAAACACAGCGCCAAAGAACCAAGCAACGTCAGCGCCACGGCCAACGGTCTGCAATGTTTTACATAACGGACAATTTACTGCGGCACCTTGTTTGGAACTCGGGAAAACCATTTCTACGCCGCACTCTTTGCAGTTGGCAGTGAATGTGCTCATCGTAAACATCCAATCGATCTAGCCCTGGCGTCCCTCGATCGCAATAATCAACACGGCCGCGGCAATACCCAACCGCCGGTCAAGAGCCTTATTGACGTCCGGTCCATAATCCAAACTTACTTTGTGTACGAAGGGATTACGATTAGCAGTAAATTGCAGTACAGGAGCCTCTCCAATGTAACCGTTAAAAACCTGCGGCGAAATAAAAGATACAAGTTTGATGATCCGCCGCAACAGTGCTAACGCCCCACTTTCTTCTTGTATCATGCCAATTTCATTGTCGTTGGTGTCGAGGATCAACCACTCGTCCCTGATGATGGACTTCAGGCCTTTTCGTTTCAGCGCCCCCACGGCCGTTCCGGTGGTTGAATCTACTACGTCGTACGTCATACCCAGATCGATCACGCCGCGAGCCTTAATCAGCAGCAATTCGCTCGTCATGTCTGTGTCGCCGTAAACTCGAATGTCTTCCTTCAGCTTGAAGGCCTTCTGTTTAGAGTAGAACGCGAGGTTTCCGTTCTTATCGTAAATATGAAATGCCGCGCCAAATATCTTGAACACTTTCCGTCGAATCATATATTCATTCTGATGGTAAACAGGATTCGTGTAATCAACATTCGACGACGGCGTTACTGCCGCAGACACCGCTGGCTGTTCGTATGGATTTGCTTCTACTGGTTCTTGTTCCGCGTTTTCATTATCGTCTTGCATTTTAAGCTCCTTTGACAATGCCAACGTGTATCTTTACCCCTGAAAACAGTTGCCAAACAATACACCCTAGCCATTAGTTCGTGGACGTATTGTAACAGTTTCGACTGGCACGCTGCAAACGAATAGACGGTGAAATCTCAAGCGGTAAATCTTACTGGTCATTAATTGTCAAAGAAGTGGGCTCGCTTTCGTCTGCCTCCGCTATTGCTCGCTCAAACCACGGAACCCAACGCAACCACAGCGGAAAAAACACAACGGCTCCCACGGCAGCGCAAAACAAGTATATCGTCGGTGGGGACAAGCCTAAGGTCCCTTTACCTAGGTTAAAAAGCCAATTTCCTCCGACAAAACCGATCATTGTCGTGACTGTATTCATCGCGATAAATCTACCTCGATCCTTGTCCGTGGTTAGCACCTGAAGTAACGACTGCAGGGGAATCATATAGAAACCAGCAAAGAAGCCGCCCGCCGCCAATAAAGATACCGTCACCCAGTAATTTGGAGGTGCAATTGCTAACAGACTAAACGCCGCGGTCATCCCCAGCGACCCCGTCAAAATAAACCTCGGCCGCAATCGCCCTCGGCTTCGCTTACCGACCACGACACCCCCAACGCCAATAGCTAACGCTAAGAACGCCCCCTGTGTCGACGCCAGAAAAGCATCAATGCCTAGATAGTCTTTGTAGGTAGCCATATTTAATAATGCAATTCCCGGAATGATAAAAAATGCTCCGTAGGCCGCAGTTACCGCTAAAAGAGGTGTACCAAATGCCTGCCGAATCATCGCGACGTTCACTCCAAAGAATCCGTGATAGCCGAAATTGATTTTAAGCTGCGGGTTTTTCGGTTGCAATTTAGGCAATCGCATTGCACATTTCAAACCAATACACGCTAGCAATAAAATGCACAATCCAGGAGCGATTAACCAAGTAACCCCGCCCTCGCCACTAACCTGTTCTGGTGTAAATACCTCACTCAGTACAGCCGGAATCTCCTGCGGCAACATGCCTTGAGCAACGTATGATTTTTCGTATTGGTCATAGAAAAACCCCCCGACAACTGTTCCAAGAATAATTGCCACATTACTAACCATACCCAACAGACCATTAGCGTTGGATATCTCCTCATGGGGGACCAACTCAGGGATAATGCCCAGTTTTGTCGGTGAAAATAATGTGCTCTGAATCCCGAGGAGCATGACACAAAATATTACGAATTCGAAATTCCCCGCGTACAGTGCCGCAATACAGCAAATGGCTAACAATACTTCCCACAGCTTGACAACAATAACCACGCTACGTTTGCTGTACTTGTCAGAAAATTGACCCAAGAAGCCAGCCAGAAGTATAAAAGGGGCTGAAAAGAAAAGGGAGATATAGAACTCACCATTAAGACCGAACTGATAGGACCAAATGCCACCCGTTGTCACGGCCATAATCACAAGCTGCTTGAAGATATTGTCGTTCGCGGCTCCAAATGCCTGTAATACATTGAGGCTCGCAAAACCCTTGTTCCCCATTAAACTTGCCATCCACTACTCCCTCGCCGCCAAGAACCACTCAATGTAATATTGTGGTCGATTGTACTGTAACGGAGCACGCATAGCGATATTAAACAAATCCTCCCAACACCCATCGCCGGGGAAACGTGGTCTCTCTCAATGGACGGCGGATTCTACCCCCGGGTGCACCTCAGGACAGGGAGTTTGCCGAAGAAGTATCAGTGCCGATGGATATGAAGGCGAAGAATCCCGGGCTACTCGTCGTCCGGCCTGCCGGGGCTTAGTGCAGGGATATTACGGACGGCATCACGGATCTGCTGTAACAACTCGATGACCCTGCCAATGGCGAACATGGAGAGTACGCTGCCGAATATCCATCCGATCATGTAGCCTACTTCCTCACCACTGAGTTCTTTAGCATTAATTAATGTGACTATCAAAAGCACGACTCCGCAGAGTATTGCCAGACCGTAATAGATCGTCGGAAGACTGGAGAGAACTTCCGTAAATGGCCATCTTGACGACTCGACATGCTTATCGTCAGCGAAGAATAAGAAATAAACAGATGCCAGCAAAACAAAGACAATCACAATCCCACAGAACCACTCCATAACACACCTCCATTTAACACAGGAACAACGCATGGACTATTTCAAACGTAACCTACTCGAGGCCACGTTCGACCAGCTTACCAAATCACAACACGAAGTGCTTGGTTAGGGGGCCGGGCAAGGAAAATGAGGAGGTGGACTGGTCAAACAGATGGTTGAACTTCAGGAACAGATTCTACGGAAGCTGGAGTGAGGTTAAAAAGCAACGAATTACTTTTCGACTTTGCGGTAAACAACCACCAGTTCCTCACCCCGTGGGCCATGGTGCGCCACCATTGTGTGAACAAAAAGCCCTCTAATTGCTTGGGCCCGTGCATCGGCCGCAACTCGTTTTCCATCCGTATAAACCTTAACTTCTTGATCGAATGGATTTGCCATTTGAATGGGTCCTTGTGTTGTGTATGCTGTGGTGACGTGACAACCTTCGTTGTACCCAGCGGCCACACACATTGCAAGAATTAAGGCGTGTCTGCGGTGGCTGCTGTAAGGGTTACCCCACCACCGGGCAAGGAAAGGCGGAGGCCACATTCGACCAGCTTACCAAATCAAAACACGAAGTGCTTGGTTAGGCTCACACCCGAGGCATTGCTGCCCACTCACATAAACAACAATCGATGTTAGGCGTAA